>ENA-ORBV01000164-ORBV01000164.1-microbial-mat-metagenome-genome-assembly--contig:-NODE-164-length-141750-cov-8.765072_pt1 | contig 141750 bp, 139 predicted proteins | sample MGYA00237777_ERZ505514 | MGnify/ENA primary metagenome ERZ505514 (study PRJEB26160, sample SAMN06269048) | microbial mat metagenome | isolation source: Oligotrophic lake microbial mat | place...
CTATAATACAATCCTATATTTATATTTAATAACTAATAAAATTACAAAGCAAATATATATTGTATATGATAATCAATGGCCGCATTGAACGAATTCATTAGGTATCGTACGCCGTTTGATTCAGGGAAAAGGCGGGTATCTAAAGCGTTAAGGCGCCCGATCGGTCTCCGGCAGGAGGATGATATTTCTCGACGGCACCGAAAGGCGGTATTCTTTGCAGCCGTTGGATTCCAAAAAATCTCTCGGATTTTTTTTCAGTAAATAACCCGCCAGCACGCTCCTGAGACGGCTGAAAGGTTGGTATCCATCCGGCGGAATCAGGCGCGCGCTGCGAAGATCCTGGATGGAAACCCAGCCTTCGCCCGTTTTTTTCATCGCGCCCGCCAGATGGTGCAGGAGCCGGAAAAGCGAATCGCTTAATTTCAGCTTCTGTCCGTTGAGAGACAGGTTGGAACCACCTGTTTCGGTCTGATGGGCCAGAAAGAGGAGTCTGTCCTGGCAGCGATAGGTTTCCGGGGCTCCCGCGGCATAGCTTGCCTGAGGTTCGGCAGCCGTTAAGCAGGAGGGCCCGGTATCAAGCAGGTCATTCAGGGTGATGATGTGGGTCTTGAGTCCGGTGGAATGGCGGTAGCGCAGGATCAGTCTCAGGCAGGCGTTGCCCTGTTCGATTTCCAGCTCTTCGAATTTGCCGTTTGAGCTTTTTTCCAAAGCCTGGACGATTCTTTCGTGAACACCCAGATGTTTTAAAAGCGCCGTATCCACCCAAGCCCCCTTTTTCTGCGGACAGATTTTGCAGGATCCGGAGAAAGCTTCAAGCTTTCTCCACGAGTCCTTGCGCAAGGGGCGCAAGGGCTAAACCTGTCCCGTTACCGTGCAGTTTCGGGGTAGCTTCTCTCTGAACATCAGCTGGAGAGGGGCTGTTTCCACTGGCTTATTCTTTAAAAACTATTATATTTTCAACCGGATGACGCCGCAGACCTTTCCTATCAGGCTGAATTTATGCTGTGGCTTGACCACGATGGGCTGAAAGAGCGGATTCTCGGCCTTGAGTTCGATATGGGCCGCCTTCCTGTAAAAACGTTTCACGGTGGCTTCACTCTCCACGAGACACACTGCGATTTCCCCATTCTCGCAATCCTTCTGCGGACGTACGATCACGAGGTCGCCGTCTAAAATATGGGCGTTAACCATACTGTCGCCGCGCACCCTGAGAAGAAACGCATTTTTTGCTCCTGCCGCTTGCCTGTCCACCAGAAGATGGCCTTCTAAATTTTCTTCCGCGAGGATAGGCACGCCTGCGGCGACCTGGCCTACTATAGGAAGGCGGACGAGCTCGTCAGGCAGGAAATCCATCCCGTCCTCGTCGAGCACCTCGATATCCCGGGCTTTCGGGGTCCTTCGGATGTACCCCTTGTCCTGCAGGACGCCTAAATAATCCTGCACGGTACCTATGGCCCTGAACCCGAAATGCGCCTGAATCTCCTGGAGCGAAGGGGCGTTTTTTTTCTGCGCCTTCGTCATCAGGATGAATTCGAGGATTTTTCTCTGGTTATCGGTCAGGGGTTTCTTTTCCATAATGCCGAGGTATACCATAAATATTTATGGGGTTCAAGGGTAAAAAAAATATCCGCGCTAATTTTCAAGCAGTGGAAAAAGAAACGTCCCGCCACGACCAGAAAGCCGTTCATGAAAACCAGCCAGAAAAGCAGGGCGATCGCTTTTCCGGCCAGTACGGCAAACCGGACAAACGCTTTCCCGAATTCCCACTTTTTTACGGGCTTTTCTTTTACCGCAAGCTGAACATGAATGCATTTGCCGCCTCCCCTGTTTGCGGCTCTCATAATGAGCCGGCTTTTTTGAGACATGATGAACCGTTCTTTATGGCTGGCCGAGGCATTCCGCTGTTTCGGCCGGTATCTCCCCCCGCTTCTTTTCTCGATCGTCTGTTCCATAACTTCTCCTTTGTTGGTTTGTCTGCCCGAAAGCATAGCTGGATCAAAGCAGGAGAGACAATCGCGGAGGCCTCGCGGAGGCAAAGAAAAGGTGCGGCGGCGCACGATGCCCTTTATCATCCTTTAGCGAAGCCGAGCGGGCAGGCACTGGGGCAGGATCCGGAGAAAAGCGTCCAGCTTTTCCCAGGTGTACCAGCGCATTGGCGCGGGGGCAGGATCCGGAGAAAAGCGTCCAGCTTTTCCCAGGTGTACCAGCGCATTGGGGCTGGTACGGAATCGTTTACTGGGAAAAGGGAGCCGGGAATTGCTGAGCCGCGGGGAAGCCGGTTTCAACCTGACGGCTCTGCAGGCGCCGTTCCCCCACCATGAAAAAGTGATTTCGCGGGAGGAAGGTTTGGATATGCGTGAAGACGAAGAGAACCAGGAAGACGGCTGAGCTGATTTTCAGAGCCCGAATATTCTGGGTCCTGAAAAATTCCGTGATCCTCTCGACGGCCGCCCCCGCGAACAGGATGAGCGGAATGCAGAGAGGCATCCGGTAATCGGCGCGTATAAAAAAGAGCAGCAGACTGAGAACGTAAAAGAAAAAAAATCCGAGAAGAAGCAGTTCAGTCTTTTTCCTCTGTTTCCAGGTTAGAAATATCCCGAGCCCGCCCAGAGCGGCAATCAGGCCGAAACCGGGCAGCGGCAGGGCAAGTACTGGAGACCGTGTGCGCATGAGATCGAAGTGATCAGGTCCCGGCACTTCGTAATCGTTAAAAAGGAGAAAAAGTTTTTTCCCTTCCAGCGCCAGCCATTGCAGCGGATGTTCGCGGATGAAATAGAGGCCTCTGCTGATCCAGTAACTGTTCACTTCCCGGTCTGTGAGCGCTCGCCGGGAGTTTCTCTCCGCGATTTCACGCGCGTCCAGGTTGTGACCTATCGCCGTACTGCGCACCCCTTTCACAGGCTTGTAAACTCCTTCGGTGTCGTCGTTGTTTCCGATATAAAAATGAATGCCGAGCTGCACATCGCTCGCGGCCCGGTTCGGCGCCGAGTGATCGAGCCAGTTCGTCCAGCCGGCCCAGGTCAGTGCGAAGACCGCCAGAAAGACGGCAGCGGCTCCGGCCCGCAGTTTAAACTTTCCGGCGGTTCCGTAAACCGCGATCCACACTGCGAGAAACGGAAGTGCGGCAAGGAAATTCATGCGCAGAAGCGCGAGGCACCCGAAAAGAAAACCCGATAAAACCCAGCGCGGCCAGAACCAGACTTTTTCCGAAACAATATTCCAGACGAGCAAAGCGAACAGGACATGGATCAGGGACGGTTTCAGAATTTCGGCGTCGTAGAAGATGAGGATGCCGCTCGCGGCGGCAAGCAGGGAGGCTGTTTTACCCGCGCTGGGTCCCCACACCTTTCGTGCGGCGGCATAAAAAAGAAGAGGCTGAAGAGCGCCGAGAAGCGACTGAATGATCCGGACGGCCAGGGGCTGGGGTCCGAAGATTTTGTAGATCAGTCCGTTAAACCAGAGATAAACCGGAGAAAGAGTCGCTTCGAGAAGCTGATGTTTCAAGGTTCCGTCGGCAAGGCCCCGCGCGGCTTTCTCAAAGTACTCCGTGTCGCCGTAGAGAATGGTGTAGTAGGGGTCTTTCGCCGTGAGAAAAAGGTGCGACAGCCTGAGCGCGAGCCCGAGCGCCGCGGTGAACAGAAGAAAAGATTTGTCGGTTTTAACCATGCGTTCTTCGTGCTGAGCAGCGTGCCGGTTGATTAAGACCCGCGCTTAATTCCCGCGGCGCCGCGGGAATTACACCCCGCCTCAAAACGGTCCCGGGCAGATTTTCGCTGCGTCGCGAAAATCTCAAAGCTGAAGATATTTGAGCAGGAACTCTTCGGGCTTGTCCCAGTAATCGGCGCCCGCTTTCATTGGAAGGTCGTTGTGAGTACCGTTTGTGATCGTGAAAATTTCCTTGGGCGAAGGAGCGTGCTCGAAAAGTTCGCCGGCCATGGCGTAGGGGCAGATTTCATCCTGGGTGCCGTGCAGGATAAAGACAGGCGTCTTGATTTTGTCGATGTAATCGATATTGGGAAAGGCAAAATCAGAGATCAGCGGCGAAGGGACGAAAGGGTAATGGAGCTTGCCAAGGGCCGTAAAAGACGTGAAAGGCGCTTCGAGAATCAGGGCCGCGGCCTTGTTCGCGGCGGCGAGCCGGATCGCCGGATAAGTCCCCAGCGATTCGCCGAGAAGAATGATTTTGGAGAGCGGATACTTCCTTTCGTTCTGGAGCCAGCCGAAAGCGGCGAGAGCGTCCTTCATCACGTCATCCTGGTGCTCGATGTTCGAATCGCTCTTCCCGTATCCCCGGTAATCGAGGAGATAAACAGAAAAGCCTTTCTTGATCCAGCCTTCGGCCTTGTACAAACGGCCCGAGATATTTCCCGCGTTGCCGTGAAAAAAAAGAATTACTCCCTTTTCGGCCCGCGCTTTCAGGAACCAGCCGTGGAGACTCACGCCGTCGGACGACTGCACCCAGACGTCTTCATACTCGAGCCCGTAACTTTCCGGTTTTTCATAGAAAGTCTTCTCGGGGAAAAAAATCATCGACGTGATCATAAGATTTATCAGCCACCTGACCATAGTTTTCCGCCTGCTGCGGTGGGTTAAGTTAGCTCAAATGCGGGAAACTGGCAAGCACGGCGAGGAACTTAAAATAAAGCGCGGGCTATTTTTTCCGCCAGAATCCCGGCAGGGAATAACCGCAGGCAAAACATTTTCCGAAGGAAGCTGACAATTCATCGCGCAGGACATTGAAACCGAGGCGCTCGATCAGAAGTTCATCGCATTGCGGGCAGTAAGTATTCTCGCCCTTGCCCACCCGTCCGGGAAGATTCCCCGGATAAATGAATTTAAGACCTGCTTTTCTGCCGGCTTCCGCCGCACGCAGAAGATGCTCGGGCCGGGTGTTTTCGTTCTCGGTCATTTTGTAATCCTGATGATACGCCGTGACGTGCCACGGAATTTCAAGTGATACTGAGGCGAGAAAACGGGTAAGAGCCGTCAGCTCTTCCTCCGAATCGTTGAACCCTGGGATAAGAAGCGTCACGACCTCGAGCCAGATCCCGCGGCGGTGCAGATCGACGATCGTGCGGCAGACATTCTCGAGCGTCCCTCCGAGTTCCCGGTAATGCCTTTCGTCGAAACTCTTGAGGTCGACCTTGTAGAGATCCACCCAGGGTTGAAGGTAGTCGAGCACTTCGGGCGTTGCGTTGCCGTTAGAAACGAAGGAAGTCACGAGACCCGCTTCCCGCGCTTTTTTAAATACCGCAACTGCCCACTCGCTGGTTATAAGAGGTTCGTTGTACGTGCTGGTAACGATTTTGCAGCCGCGGATCAAAGCCAGCTCCACAATTTTTTCGGGAGTTACAAGCATGGCGGGCGCGCCGGCTTCGGGGTCGCGCAGAGCCTGGGACGTGATCCAGTTCTGGCAGTAAGAGCAATGGAAGTCGCAACCAAGCATCCCGAAGCTGAGCGCCCGGGAACCCGGAAGCGCATGATAAAATGGTTTTTTCTCGATAGGGTCATCCTGCAAGGCCGCGACATAACCGTAAGGGACTCTGAGCCTGCCGCCCGCGTTGAAACGCACTTTACAGACGCCCGCCTTGCCTTCGGGAATGGGGCAGCGGTGACCGCAGGCAAAGCAGCGGATCCTGCCGTCCGGAAGAGCTTCATAAAGCTCTCCATCCCGCGTCAGCGCCGAAAGCGTTTCACTGAGACTTTTTGTCTCCATAATTTCCTATCCTCAATGATTTATTATAGATGAGTATGATCGCCGACGGCTTCTGAATTTTTGCTCAGGCCACTCATATGCCCCCTATAGGAAGGGGCCTGTAACATGAATAGGCATTCCCCCTATATCAGTCTTTCCCCCTCTGAGGCAAACTGCCTTCACTTCAAACCGTGCCAAGGGAAAATCTCATGAAAGTATTAATGGCGATCCTTAAGTATCCTCCTGATTTCGCCGGAGATGGTTTACGCTTTCATCGAATGTTTCAACGGCTTCTTGGCACCGCAGATATCAGCGAAGTGCATGTCATCACTTCCTGGGACCGGAAACATAAAAAATATGAAGTCCGTAACGGTATTCACGTCCACCGCGTTTCTGAGAACACCTGTAAGAGCAAGTACGAATCCCACGGTTCCCTGTTAAAAAAATGTTCTATGCCTTTGCATATGTTCAAGGTCGTACAAATGTATTTTTCCCTCTACCGCGACGCCGACGTGGTTCTGACTTCGGGCTCGGGCTGGATGCCTTCTCTTGTGGGCTGGCTCGCCTGGATGACGCGCAAACCACTCATGAAAGAAATCGTCCTGCTGCATAGCGACGATCCGATCACCCTCGCCAGGAAGAAATTCTGGACAAGGTTTTTTTTCACCATGCCGTTCCGCTTCGCAGGCGTAGTAGTCACAATTTCTCCTCCGTTGGAGAAGGCGTGCCTCGAGTTTGGAATTCCCAGTGAGAAAGTCTGGTGCCGCCTGAACCCGGTCGATTTTCCGGTTACAGTCACGGAGAAGGACTGCCTCGCCTGCAGCGGAACGGATTCTGGCGAGCCTGCCGAAGTCCCCGTGGTCTTCTGGGCAGGGACAGTGAAGCCGCGCAAGAACGTTGACTTCCTGCTCCGCGCCGCTCATCACCTGAAGCCGCCCGTAAGACTCGTTTTCGCAGGCCCCCACGACGATAAACGGTATTCCGACCAGCTCGTGGATATGGCGCTCAAACTTCCTCAGGGCATCGACGCGGAATTTGCGGACGAGATCCGCGACAAGGACGAACTCATTGAGATGTACCGGAAAGCGAGAGTCTTCTGGTTTGCCTCTCACAGCGAAGGCATGGGCAACGTCGTCGCCGAAGCCCTCGTCTGCGGCACCCCCGTCGTGACGCTTCCTGTCCACGGCATCATGCAGTCGCTGTTGATCACGGGGGAAGACGGCGAAATCGTGCCCGAGACGAACCCCCGCGCGTTTGCCGACGCCGTCAATCACTGGCTTGATAAAAGATACCACCGCTGTGAAATAGCCCGCCGCGCAGCGGACCGTTTCAACGTGAAACGGACAGACAACGCTTACATAAACTGGTTTTATAAAATCTCAAACAACCGCCGCGAATCTTCCGCGAAACCTGTACAGCCCGCTGTCGTCACCGGGGCCGTACTCGCCTGATAGGAAGCAGAATTTTTCGGCTGTAAAAAGGAGAGTAATATGGTCCCCACTATTCTCACTTCGATCAGCCATTACAACAAAATCTGCCGCGACGAAAAAAAACCACTTCCCCGCATCAACAGCTACCAGTTAAACCAATTAAAAAAGACGCTTTTATTCGCAGAAAAAAACATTCCCTATTACCGGGAAGTATGGGGCGCCGCCCGGCTCGATGTATCCCGCGTCAAGTCCTGGGAGAATTTCAACGCCATCCCGCTCCTCACGAAACAGGAATTACGCAGCCGCCGGGCGGAAGATTTTCTTCCTGAGAGTATCCCGTATGGTCTGTGGAAATCCCAGACGACAGGATCGACCGGCATTCCGATCCAGATCTTCCGCTCGCCTCAGACTGACGCCTGGACCAAAGCCCTCCTTCACTACTCTTTTTCAGTAGTCGGCATCAAGGTCAATGACCGTTTCTGCCAGATCCTTCATTACTTGTCGGAGAAGCCTCACCCGAAAGGTTTCCTTGCGAAGATCGGACTCAAACGTTATTACCCCGTCTCACTGAAACTCAGTGATGAGGAAATGGTAAGGAGCATCAAGGAAGTGAATCCGGACGTTCTCTATTCCTTTCCGTCGGTTCTCCTCCGTCTGGCCGAATATATAGACCAGGAATCCATCGACCTTCAAGTCAAGTGTGTGTTCGGCCAGGGCGAGTATCTTCCGCCTGCGTGGCGCGCACGGATCGAAAAAGCTTTCAAGGCGCCCATGTATCATTCCTACGGTTCGACTGAATTTCCCCGCATCGGATACGAATGCCATTTCAAAACGGGCTTTCACCTGCTTCCTCAACCCGCTGTCGTCGAAATACTCCGCGAAGACGGCACGCCGGTAAAACCAGGCGAAGAGGGAGAAATTGTCCTGACCCATCTGAATAATTACACGATGCCGCTTATCCGCTACCGGATCGGAGACAAAGGGATTCTGTCGACGAGGCCTTGTCCATGCGGAAGCCATTATCCCCTGCTCGAGAGTTTGACCGGGCGAATGGACGACTACCTCATCATGGCGGACGGGAAGAAGCTTTCAGCGCGCGCGTTCACTCACATGGAGTTCGAAGGTATTCTCCAGCACAAGATCATTCAGAAAAATCCGGGGTTGTTCGAAGTGCTCGTCATTCCCTCGAACAAATTTGGACAAGATACGGTAAAGGCGATAGAAAATCAAATCCGGCTTGGCTGCCTGGATGAGAAGATGAAGGTCATCGTCAAGACAGTGGAATCTCTGCCCGTGTCGCGCACCGGAAAATTTCAGCTCGTCTCGAGAGAGTTTTAAGCTTAAACGCGGGATTTTTTTCTCTGAAATAAAGCCGCCCTTCTCATTCGGAAGGGCGGCTTTATTTTTTAAAGATCAACTTGTCTCACGGCTGGCAGACGCCGTACAGAGCTATCCTTGAACTGAGACGGTGCCCCGCATTTACGCACCCGGAGAGCCTAGCGGGAGGGATTAGCCTGAAGTGCCTTCCGCCGTAGAAGCTTCTTTAGGCTTCAACAGCGGCGGATGCCCGCCGATTACCGGCTGGTGCAGGCGGTAACCTTTACTTCGCAGTCATTATTATCGTTTTTCTGGCAGGCGGTCAGGGCGCGTTTCTCGGTAACCTTTTTGGTCTTATCCGTCGCCCAGCTGAATGCGCCGTCGGCGCTCGCCGCGATGGTACCGCATTGATTGGTCAAACGGACATAAACCTGGCAGCCGGCGCTGCCTTTCTTGCATGATTCCAGAGCTGCGTTGTCGGCCTGCCCAGACGTATTGCTATCAACCGAATATCCCCAAGAGCCGGTAGCCTTGTCGTAGGCGATCGCGCCATAGTAAGTCTTCAAATCGTCGGCGATATAGTGGGGAGCGGTGACAAAATGAGCGATACAGCCTTCATTGCAGGCCTCGAACTTCTGTTCGCAGGCCATCTCTCCCAGAGGTCCGCACTCTTTGCGGTCCTGATCACACGTGTTTTTGCAGCTGCGATACCCGGCCGCAAATACCGGTGAAGCGGCCAAGGAGGAAAAAATCGTGCTCAGAAATAAAGTGATGAGGAAATTTTTTAGCTTCATACGACTCCCGTTTTTTTATGTCCGCGTCCTGTGCTGAATAAGGCGGCAGCGTGCCGGAGAATAATTGCGTTGAGCAAATCAGAGTTATTATAGTCAAATCGACAAAAAACAGCAGGGTTATATTAATTTCCGGTTTCCAGGACAGGCTGGGGCTGTGAGGGGGATGTGAGAACGGGGTCCAATTGAATACTTTCTATATCAGAGATCGAAATCCAGCGAGGTTCCAAAACATCAGGTTTTGGAACGCTTTCTCGTCCCGGCGCATTAGCGGCGGGGCGAGGTTCCAAAACATCAGGTTTTGGAACGCTTTCTCGTCCCGGCGCATTAGCGGCGGTACGAGGTTCCCGAGATTCATCATAAGGTACGAAATAGAGGGTCGTCTCCCCCTGGGCTCCTAGGTGTCCCTGGAGTCGAGTGCCATCCTTGAGGCGGACTTCTGCGGCCGGGGAAGCGGCCATAAGCAGGAAAAAAATGCCCCCGAGAAGAATAGCGGCGCGTAAAAACACGGGCGGCTCCTATGAAAAAATGGGGTTACTTTTCGATTGGGGCGAGTTCTTTAATGAGCGCATCCCGCAAGAGAATGTTTTTCCCCTCCGGAGATTTTAAATAAATCGCACGCCCGGAACCCGACCGGTAAGCATGTTCAGATACCCAGTCGCGGGCAGTCTGCTTGCGATAGTGCTTCGAGACATAGGATTTAGCGTACCTGAGCGCCGCGCCGGATTCGTATTCGGCGCCGTCATAAAGCACTTTAAAAGAGCTTCCGTTATAACGGTCCATAAGATAATAGAGTTTCGAGAGTTCACTCTTGGGCCTGAGCTGATATTGTTTAAAGGCAAAAGAATCTGTATGCGGTGCGAGCGCGTATTCCTCGGCCATAACGGTACCGCCATTCAGGCCCGCGGAAACAATCGCCAGAATAAGTATGAAAACGAATTTCAACTTCATAAATCCTCCTTAATATTAAGCGTCTTTGAAAGCTGTATCAGCACATCATAACGGAATTAAATCTAATGACGACCTTTCTGCTGCCGAAATTCAGTTTTTTTTCATAGGCTCATTTATCCGGCTCGGCAAACCGGAGAATGAAACGCCCTGACTCTCACCGCCAGGGTCTATCGGGAAACAGATTTAGGCGCATTCAGAGAGCGCAAGGCACAGATTGCGGCGAGAAGGTAGGGGCGAAGAAATTTATAGCCCCGGTTCGGGTATCTGGACCACTCGACATTTAAACCCACCGAAGGCATGTAGTAGACCGCAGAGAAATAGTATTTCGAAGCCGCTCTGTAATCTTTTCTGTCCGCAGCGTCCACGGCTTCGGCGAAGTAACGCCTCCCGTAGCGGCTGATACCTTTCTTGAGCAGCCGCCTTCTTGCGGGATCGGTTTCTTCCGAGCGACGTTTTCGCAGGACCCGGATCGTTTCTTTAAACCGGATGTCGGGAGAATTCGACAGGTTTCCGGAGTGGCAGTAATAGCGGTACAGAACTTCATCCAGAAAGCGAATTGAATATTTCAGTACGAAGCGCAGATAATAGTCGTAATCGTTCGCCACGTCATATTGCGCGTCGAAAGCCGAAATTCCCTGGAATTTTTTCCGTTCCACCAGAACGCCTGAGAGAGAGCGCAAGGTACAGCCCTCGATCACCAGCTGTTCGAAGGTGATATGAGGGTCCGCCGCGATTTTGTCCTCTTCTTCCCTTCCGCCTTCAAAGACACGTACAGCCCGGCAATAAACCAGGTCCGTTTCGGGAAATTCCCCGAAAACTTTGAGCTGACGTTCGAGCTTACTCATCATCCACTCGTCATCATCGTCGAGAAATGCGAGATAGTCCCCTCTTGCCGCCCCTGCGCCGAAATTCCGCGCCGCTACAGCCCCGGCTTCCTGGAGATGAAAATATTTGACCCGGGAATCTTCGCGCACCAGCCTCTCGGCGACTTCCCGGGGGCCGTCGTTTCCACCGTTATGGACGATAAACAATTCGAAGTTCCGGAAAGTCTGGGAAAGCACGCTCCTCACGGCACTCTCGAGGAAGTCTGTGCGGGAGAAAGCGGGAATGATCACGCTGATTTCAGGCTTATCCATTTTATTTATCCCGCGGGTTGGCTGGTGAAGAAACTGTCATCAATTCCATCGCTTCGGGCACGGTCGAAAATTGAAGCGAAGCCGTTTGCGGATAGGAAAAAAAACTCTTCCAGTTTGCCGCCATGTTGGCGAATTCGTCCGGCTTAACGCCGATGCATGTTCTGATAATGGGCGCCAGATGCGGCACCTTCGGATCATCCAGAAGATCGATGAGAATTTTTGAAAAGATTCTGGGAAGCAGGCAAAAATTGAGAGTCGCCGCCCGCTTCCTCAGATAATGCGGATGAAAGAGTCTTTTGTAAATGCGTTCGAGGCGTCCAAGCTGATAGGAATACCAGCCTCCGCTCATAGGAACCATCCAGACCCCGCCCGCGCGCGCGTTGTCCGGGCTGCTTATAGTCGAAAAGACTGGGCCGGTAAGGATGCAAAGGGACATCCCCGTAGTCGGGAAGGTCGTCTGTGAACGGTTCGAGCATTTTGTCTTTCGACCACCAGGGCTGGCCCGGTTCGAGTGTGAGATCATATTTGAAGCCGAGGTTTTCGATGAAACGCACCGTAGCGTTATTAATCCAGCGGTCCCCGACGCGGATGGAATCGCAGTCTCGGCCGTAAACATCGCGATACCCTTTCCTGGCCGTGCTCACGCAATGCTCGACCCACTTTTGATTTCCGTTATCTACGAACCAGCTGCTTTTTTCGCGGTTCCATGCCCACGTGTGAGGATGCACGGCGATTTCGTCGCCCGCCTTTTCCAGTTCCTTGATCTGGTCCGCGTAATGTTTCAGGCCCCAGGCCGGGTCTCCGTAGGCGAGTTCGATCTGAGGATCGACGCGCCAGAACCACACGTAATGGACCGGAGCGCCGGTGAGGGCGCTGATTTTGGGCCGCAGCTCTTTATGAAAATGCTCGAAGGTTTTTTCGAATCCGTGCCAGGGTTCGACGCGGAGTTCGACTTCGCGCGGATCGGGTTCGACATCAATACACATCATGACGGGTTTTCGCGTTTTCATTCAGATGGGATTCTTGTTGAATCCCCCTCCCTGCAGATTGGATTAAGCGGCCGGACGTCTCCCCGAGAGCCTTCTTCGTGGCCTTCAGATAAGAATGCCCCCACTTTTGACAAGGTTCAAGGTGGTTACCCTCTGCCCACTCATTCCAGGCATTAATAAAGAGAAGGTTCTCTTCTTTGCTATACGGTGCAAATTGACGAATAACACCCGAAAGCCACTTCTCGTAACTTTCGGGGGTCGAGCCCTTCAGAATAACGGCATGCCGTTTACGCCGGGCGCAGTTGTCCCAGGAAGGTGTAACACAGGGATAACGTTTATAGGACGGCTTTTCCCGGGCGAGCATTTTTTCGACGATGTCCGCATAATTAAAGAGAATCTGTTCGTGATAAACGCGGTCTGAAAGCCTGAGTTTCCGAAGCAGGTCCCAGCCCTTGCCGCGTTTGAGCGGCGCGCCCAGTTCAGAGTAAGAAGGCTGAAATTCGATATTCGCGTCAAAGCCCGAAGTTTCGGGGGCGCCTTTTTCTCCGCCGACGCTTTCGACCTGGCACAGGTAGATCTCTCCGATACCGCCATTGCGGCACTCCTCCCGCCAGATCTCCGCCGTCCGCGGGGCCGAGGGAAGATTTTTTGTCCGGTAGATGATCATGAGCGGCCGGCCGTTTACGCGGATGTAACGCTTATCGCGAAAAGCAGTCATAAGCCAGCGGATGTGATTGCGGTCGTCTTCTTCCGAATAGGTTTGTTCGAGCAGCAGTTTCTTGAATTCTCCGTCCCAGTTTCTCGACCAGTGTTCATTGGCCCAGCAGAGACAGAAGGGAAAATCCGGACGGCCCGAAGCCAGCACTTCATTAAATGGCCGCTCGAGCATGCGCCGTCCGTGAAACCAGTAATGGTAATAACAGAAGCCTGAAATCCCGTATTCACGGGCGAGAGCGGCCTGTAACTCCCGGACCTCGGAGAGCCTCAAATCATAGAAGCCGAGGTCAGAAGGCAGATGCGGCTGATAGTGCCACTTGAACAGCGGCGAGGCTTTCGTGACATTGGTCCATTCCGTAAAACCTTTTCCCCACCATTCGTCATTTTCCGGTACCGGATGAAACTGGGGAAGATAAAAAGCGATGGCGCGGAGAGCGCCGGCCGGACTGCTTGCGCGGGGTAGATTCGTCATAGAGATACTTTTTACCAGCTCCCGTCATCGCGGATCAATTTAACCGTGATGCTGTTTCCGTCGTTCCAGGGCCACAGGAGTGCGGCTTCGACCCCCTGCTCGACCGTATGCATGTACATGATCTGGTTGCGCCAGATCCCGCCGTAGGGTTCTGCACAGCGTTCGGCCGTCTTCGACGGATCCTTGCCTTCGGGTTTCATGGGCGATCCGAAATAGCTCTGAAGCATGGACACGATGGGCTCGATAATGTTTTTGGTCACCACGACCTCGAAATAGTTTTCCTGATCGGCGCGCGTCTGTTCGTGTTTTACTTTTCTTAAGCTTTCGACGAGTTCCGTAAAACTCATGCTGGTCTCCTTGCTTCCCATCGGGCCTCCTCATCCGCGTATAAATTATGAACTCAAGAACGTACTTAACAATGAGAACTCTGTCTTAAAATGTAAAATCCGGGGCGATCTCAGGGTTGTTCTCACGATCTAAAAGCATCGGTTGAATTTCCATTAGTTTTTTTGCGTAAGTAATTGTTTTTATTCTTGGATTCCCACAGAAATGGCCAGCTGTTAAAGAACCGCCGTTATCAAAAGCTGCGAGAACATACTCTTTTCCTAAAGCACGGTGCGCGCCCTGTGATAACTCCATCGCCCAGATGGTCAATTCGGAAAAATAGCTGATCATTTTATCAAACCAGATCTGTGAATGTGACAGGTATCTTTCAATTCGGTCAAGATCAACCGAACCATTCCTTACGCGGATGATACCGGGGTTGAAATTCCGGCAGACGCGGACTTTTGCCATTTCATCTATCTGATCCTCGGGAACACAATAGTAATACGGGTTAGGGTCGTACATATACAGGTTTGGGACCTGACCCGATACCCCGGATTCGTCCAAAGTCAGCAATTCGTGAGGCTTTGCGTAGAAAAGAATGTCGGAATCCAAAACCACTATCCATTTTGATTTTGAGAAGAAAAACGGATCGAAAAGCTTAAGCGCGAATATATGGCCATCTCGCAGCCTCTTGCATCCTGTCAGCTTTTTTTCCGAAAAAAAACTGTTCATCCTAAGGTCGGCTAGAGTTCGGGAAACAAATTCATAACCCGGGAACAATCTTCCTAAAAACTCTTCTCCCTTTTTCTTGATAGTTCCATCGTCATGAATGACCAGGCGAAATTTTACTCGTGAAAAAAAAATTAATGAATAAATAGCCCAGGCCGCAGAATAAATGTCGTCGTTTCTCAATAGCATATGAATTTCGAGCTCACCCTGGTCACACGGTATCGGCTTTAGATTTCGGGCTTTCAGGAGAAGTCGTCGGAATTTGAAGTGAATGAAATAAAGCTCTTTCGGATTAAAAAGCATTAAATGCTTCAGATACAAAAGGAGTCTGCCTAACCCGACGGTACGAAGAATTTTTCTAAGCATTTTCCGCTTCCTGTCCAACATCAACTTTCATGATGAAATTATTTCAAATGGCTCAATCAGCCAAAATAAATGCGGTCCATTCTCTTTCAAAAATAACCCGGCTATAATCATGATGACTTTATAGAGCGTTTACGATAATAATCGATACGAAACTGATCTTTTGAGTTAATGGACAGTAGGGAATCCGGCATAGTAAAAGCGCTTGAACTTTCCAAATATCGGCTTTAAAAGGCATTCTCATGATGCAAATAAACCGGCAACTCCCCAGACTGGCGGATTATTAGATGAAACTGCTTGGCTTATTAACTAGGAAAACAGCCACTTTCTTCAGGCTTATGTTCACTAAGCCCCGATGGCTATGGCATCGAAAAATCCTTGAAAACAGCATTTTTTTTACCGACGAAGCCTATATGGCTTCACTATTACCCAGTCGAACACTTGAACTTACGGCTGAAATGTTTAAGCCAAAAACCGTGCTTGATTTAGGATGCGGGACAGGAAAGAGCCTGGACTATTTTGTCCAGCTGGGCATTGATTGCATCGGTGTAGAAGGTTCTAAAGAACTTATTGCTCAATCGCGTCATCCTGCCAGAATTGTTCAATTTAATTTAAATAAAGCACTGGATCTTAACAGAAAGTTTGACCTCGTATGGTCGTTCGAGTTTGTCGAGCATATAAAACCTCAATATGTCCATAATTTGATGCGAACTTTTTTCGCCCATTCAAACGTTGTCGTTTTGTCTGCTGCTCATCCCGGCCAAGGCGGCGCGGGGCATTTTAACGAGCAGCCGAAAGAGTACTGGATATCTCTATTCCAGGAATATGGCTTTGAACTAGCTGCAGATAAAACGAAAAAACTCGTAGAAACCGGTGATTTACATTCTGAGAATATGCTGGTTTTTGAAAAGACCCAAATAGCATGAATCTTTTAAGCCCTGCTTCAGGTACCGGGTATTCTATTCCAAGTTCATATATATTCAGGTTGCTTACCAAATTGAAATGAGATGACGAGAGAATCATGATACCCTGCAAGACCTCGGCAAGTTCTCTATTCATTCAGCGCTCACTTCTCGACTGGTATCTCCTCCATGCCCGAGACCTGCCTTGGCGACGGACGAAAGATCCTTATGCGATCTGGGTTTCAGAAATCATGCTTCAGCAGACTCAGGTGCAGACCGTGATCGCTTATTATGAACGTTGGCTGCAAAAATTTCCGACTTTGAGGTCTCTAGCCGCGGCTGAGAGACATGACGTTTTGTCCGCCTGGGCGGGACTCGGTTATTACAGGCGCGCTCGCATGCTTCACGAAGCGTCACAAATAATCATGACGGAGTATTGCGGAATTATCCCTCCAACAGTGGAACGACTCATGAAACTGCCCGGCATCGGCCGCTATACTGCGGGAGCCATTTCGAGCATCGCTTTTGAGCAAAAAGCTCCCGTTCTCGACGGAAACGTAATGAGAGTCCTGTCCAGGATCTGCGCCATCGAAGAAGATATCACTGACAAAAATACGCTGAAAAAACTCTGGTCGCTTGCGGAAGCCCTGCTGCCCGATGAGAAACCGGGAGATCTAAACCAGGCGCTTATGGAACTGGGCGCCACTGTCTGTACTCCGTTCAATCCGGCGTGCGGAATTTGTCCCGTTTCCGAATCATGTGAAGCGCGAAACCAGGGACGTCAGAGTAATTTTCCCGTCAAAAAAGAAAAAGAAAAGCAGGAAAAAATAGAGACTTACGCACTTGTGCTCCGAAGCGAAGCCAGCGTGTTCCTTCGCCGCCAGCCCGAATACGGACGATGGGGCGGCCTGTGGATGTTTCCTTTCTGGCACACCAAAGGCGGGCTCCTCGATTCATGCGGCCTTACTAAAAACGAAATTGTCCCTTTTACAACCATCGAGCACGGTTTTACGAAATACCGGGTGACGCTTCGGGTATTCGAGGCGCGCGGACAGGCCGAACAAATCAGATTAATCGCCGCCGACGAGTGCGAAGACCGCTGGGTAAAAATCGATGAGGTTTCGGATTATGCGCTGCCTGCTCCTCATAAAAAAATCCTGAAGGAGATGCTGCAAAGACATGCCGCCGAAACTCCCGCTTGAAGATTTGTGGAAATCACGGGGCGCGCACTTCCGCGAAGAAAGCGGATGGTTGGTCCCGGCGTCTTTCGGTTCACCTGAAAATGAGTACCGTGCGGCAAAAGAGACGTCCGCCTTTTTCGACCTTTCCTGGCGTGGAAAACTTGCCGTTTCGGGAAATGACCGGATCTCCTTGCTTCATAACCTTCTGACGAATGACATCCTGTCGCTCCAAAACGGCGGGGGCTGCTACGCCGCTTTTCTGACCGCCCAGGGCAAAATTATCGCCGACATGAAAGTGTATATTTTCGAAGATCATATTTTTTTTGACACGGAGCCCGGCCTGCCTGAAAAGATAGCCGACCGCCTTGGCCGGTTTATCATTACGGAAGACGTTCTCATGAAAAAAGCTTCAGACGTCTGCCATTTTCTTGTAACCGGTCCTGGCGCGGCTCATTTATTGAAAGAAGTGTTCGGAAATCTTCCTGATTTTTCGTTCGCGCACAGAGGCGGTCAGATCGCGGGCCGTGCTCTTACCGTGGTTAAAAGCGGTCTCCCGGGTCTGGATGGTTATGAGATTTTCGTCAAAGAACAGGATGCGCGATACGTTGCGGAAGAACTTTTGAAAACGATGCCGGCGGCAGGACATGAAACTTGGGAAAGTCTGAGGGTGGAGGCTGGCTGGCTGCGCTACGGCCAGGATATGACAGAGGCCGACACACTGCCAGAAACCGGTCTCGATGCGATAGCGGCAAGTGAAACCAAAGGCTGTTATCCGGGCCAGGAAGTCGTGGCGAGAACCAACACTTATAAGGGCCACGCAAAAAAAATGACTGCGCTGTCTGTCGATCCGGGCTGGAAGGCTGAGGCGGGGGATAAACTCAAATTCGAGGGGGAAGAGGCTGGCTGGATTACCAGCGCTGCTTATGCGGGAAGACGCTGTATCATGCTGGGTTATTTAAAAAAAGCTTACTTCGATAAAGGAGAAGCACTGCGGATCGTTTCCGGGAAAGACGGCGCTTCCGCTTCTGTTTCTCTCCATACAATTTCCCTCACGCCGCCTTGATACACCGCCGTTATTTGCCCTTGCCGAGCACCACTACTCTGATCGTTCTCAGCAAAATGACAAAATCGAGCGTCGGCGATATGTTTTTCAGATAGTAAAGGTTGTAGCGGAATTTCTGGTTGTAATCTTTGACTGTCGTCGCATGCCGGAAGTTGATCTGCGCCCAGCCGGTAAGTCCGGGTTTGACTGAAAAAACCGCGTCGTAAAAAGGAATTTTATGGCGGGAGCGATCCACGAAATAGGGAATCTCAGGCCTCGGTCCAATAAGGCTCATCTCCCCTTTTAAAACATTCCAGAGCTGCGGAATCTCATCGATTCTGTATTTTCTCAGCCATTTCCCGATCCGCGTGACTTTGGGTTTCCCCGTTTTGGTGGTTCCCATCGACCTCAGTTTTATCAGTGAAAATGGCTTTCCGCTGAGCCCGATCCTTTTCTGTACGAAAAAAATTCCGTGTCCTGAGACAAGAAGAATAAGGACGGCTGCGAAGAAAATGGGCAGAAGCGCCAGGCAAAGAACGACTCCAGCCAGGAGATCGACCACTCTTTTGATTCTTACGTAGGGATTCATTCTTACTTGAGACATGAGGCCAAGAAGATAGTGGCCTCCAAGAAGCTGATACGGAATTTCTCCCGTGAGGTTTTCGAGAAGATGAATTCCGCTCGTCACTGAAACCTGTCTCTGCAGAATCTGGGACATGATCGCAACTTCGGAGACGTCCTGCTTCGGTTCAAAAGCAAGAACGACAAGCTGAACTTTATACCAGTCGAGCACGGAAAGCATGTTACCCAATGAGCCTATAATCTGGCCGCCATTTTTAGCTCCGTTCTTGCGGTCTTCCTCAGAAATCAACCCCACCAGATCAAGTCCCGAATTGGGCGTTTCGCGGATTATTTCAGAGAGCTTTACCGCAAGAGGCCCCGTACCGACGATAACGCACTTTTTATCGAGCATCCGAAATTTAAATATCAGGTCGTAGATCAGCCGAATGGAATAAATACAGGGAATCATCCCCGCCGCCATATAGGAGAACATCAGACGGGAAGTCGTATAACTCCTGTCGAAATAGGCGATGGCGGCCAAAATGAAGGCGCCCGACGTGACGCCGAAAACGATTTCCACGAATGTTCTGGAACGGCTGAAAAATTTATAGGGGTAATAAAGATCGGCTACGTAAAAACACAACGGGAAAGCAATTGCTGCGACCGACTGGATCATATGATCGGGCATCCAGGTGAATACTCCCGAATAAATATAACGGGCGAAGGAGTAAGCCAGGAGAATGGCGGCCTGATCCAGCAGGAGAAGAAAGAGGCTTCTTTTTGAAATGTTCACTGGGCCGCGCTTCTTTTCATCGATTTAGACAATGGCGATCTCATGCTTCAGCTTTGTTAACAAATTAGCCCTGGAAAACTCCAGATGACGGGCGTGAGCGCTCTGGCTTCTGACCGAAGTCCGGGTCTTTAATTCGGTGATCAAACCCGCGATTTTCCCGACGTCGCCATGACGGGCGCCGTAGCCCGGATAACCGCCTTTCAGGATGTCGCCGACGTGGCTTTTTTCAGGTCCTATATAGAGGAAAGGGATACCGAGTCTCAGAATGCTGTATATCTTGCAGGGGTGGACGATCCCTACATACGGCTCTCCCATGACTACGACGTGAAGATTTGCCGCCGACAGTGAGAACTTAATGTGATGTCTTGGAACGTACGGAAGATAGACGATATTGTCGAGCCCGTAGTTCGACTTGAATTCGAGCACTTCGTCGAGACGCGCGCCGCCTCCGATAAAGAGAAAAACAATGTCCGGGTCATTCTTCAAAGCGAGCGCAGAATTCAGAAGGGTTATCAAGGGATGGCAGATGCTGAAATTCCCTGAATACATGACGACGAACTTTTTTTGCAGATGATGCTCCACTAGAAAGGGATTTTTCTCCTGAGGAATGTAGTCGAGATCAGTGTCAAGCGGCCAGGGGGGGATAACGCGGATCCGTCCGACGCCGATCCCCTTGTGTTGAATCCGCTGGCTCATGTATTCATCGAGCGCGATGATCAGGTCCGATTTGTGCAGGGAAAATTCAAGCGCCTTCCCCAGTGCCCGCGCGGAGAAGCTTCCCTCTTTGACCCAGCCGGCGGCGATGGCTTCGTCGGGGTTGAGATCCATGACCCAGTACACAAGTTTGGTTTTCTTGAGCGATGCACAGGCGGCCGCGGCGGCGGCAATAAGCGGCGGCGAAGTCAGGCATACTATCTTGTCGAAACGCGGCAGGGAAAACAATTTGAAGGCAAACGCCAGGTTAATGAACACGGCTTCGGCGATCCGGAGAACACGGATCTTTTTTCCCCAGGAATGAGGCCACACGCGGATGATTTTTATCCCCTGCCGCAATTCCTGCGCTGGATAAACCTGGGAAGGATCGGCATACCCCCGGCGGCCTGTCAACACTGTGACTTCATGCCCGTCCGCTTCGAGTTCAAAAGCAAGATCGGTCAGATGCTGCGCAGTCGCCGCCTTATCAGGGTAAAAGGTCTGATTGAGCAGAAGAATGGATTGTTTTTTTCCGGTCAATGCGTCCGTTCGAGTATGCAGCCGCCGAGGACGAGCATATCCATGCGGGTTTTTAGAAAACACTGGATGGCATCTTCAGGAGTACAGACTATAGGCTCGCTCTCATTAAAGGATGTGTTGAGCAGGACGTGAACGCCTGTCTGTCGTCCGAATTCGGTAATAAGGTCGTAGTAAATTTCATTGGTCTCCCGCGACACGGTTTGGACGCGGGCCGTCCCGTCGACGTGGCTCACGGCGGGAATCACTTCTCTTTTTTCCAGCCGCACAGGAAACACCTTCAGCATGAAGGGCGATTCGCTGCAGTCCATCTCGAAAAAATCGCCGGCCCTCTCCACGGGTACGGAGGGGGCGAAAGGCCTGAACGTCTCGCGGTTCTTGATCCGCTGATTGAGAATATCTTTCATGTCTTTACGCCGCGGATCAGCGAGAATACTGCGGTTACCCAGGGCTCGGGGCCCGAATTCGAGCCTTCCCTGAAACCAGCCGATTACTTTTCCATCGGCAATGGCCGCGGCAGTTTTTCTTAAAAGCTCGGCCCGGTCGGGTTTCTCAAATTTCAGATTGTGCCTGTTAAAAGCGTCTTGAATCTGGCTATCGGAATATTCAGGCCCGAAGCAGGCATGATTCATGACAAACTCTCTTTTCTTTCCGAGTAGTACGTGCTGAACAAAGGCGGCCGCTCCCAGAGCCGTTCCGGCGTCGCCCGCGGCGGGCTGAATGTAGACGTGTTTGAAAGGCGTGCTTTTCGTGATCTTCCCGTTCGCCAGACTGTTGAAGGCGACACCGCCCGCGAGACACAAATGATCGTTCAACGTCTGCGTGTAAAGGTGATTCAGCATATGGAAATAAATCTCTTCGAGCACCGCCTGAACGGAGCAGGCGATATCTTTTTCACGCTGCGTAATTTCAGAATCCGGCTTTCGAGGCGGGCCGAAAAGTTTTTCCCAGGCGGGAGAATAGAGAATATCCTGTTCGGGTACTCCTCCCTGCCATCGCACGCGTGAGTTCCCCTTATGATGCAGGAAAAAGGAAAGGTCGAGCTCGAAGCCGCCGTCGTTTTTCAGGCGTATCATTCGCCTGATGTCGTTGAAAAAATGGGGCCGTCCGTAGGCCGCCATCCCCATAATTTTATATTCGTCCCCAAAATGAGGAAAGCCGATGAACTGCGTGGCCGCCGTATACAGAAACCCCGCCGAATGCGGGAAGAAAATGCGGCCGTAAATTCTGAGGCTGTTGCCCTCGCCAGCCCCCCACATGCAGGACGAAAAATCTCCGAGGCCGTCAATAGACAAAAAAGCACTTTCTTCAAAGCCGGACAAAAAGAAACTGCTGGCGACATGAGCCTGGTGATGTTCAACCTTTACGAAACGGGTCGCAAGCCTTCCATTTCCCAGACCGAGAGTCTGACGGTATTCATGTTCAAAACCCGTAGCCTTTCCCATGGCGCTTATCCTGTCCGTAACAAGCCGCGCTGAAGGCCGGTTTTTCAGCGTATATTTTATTTTTCTCAGAAAGTTGGCGTGCGGATTTTTTGACAAAGCTACATAGTCAATCTCTTCAGGCTTCAGGTGCGCATCGGCGAGGCACTTGTTTAAGGCCAGGGTCGGAAATCCGGAAGCGTGCTTTATTCTGCTGAACCTTTCCTCTTCAGCTGCCCAGATGAGTTTACCTCCGCATATGAGAGCAACGGAAGCATCGGGATGATAGGCGTTTATTCCGATAATGTTCATTTTGCTTTATCCGCTTTCTTTGCAATGCAAACCATGCTTTTGGCCAGATACCTGAATCTCCCCCAGTAGCCAAATTTCAGCTCTGCAAAACCCGCTTTTTCAAGAAGCGAGCTCAACGTGGCTACGCTGAAAAATTTTATGTGTCCGCAATCCCATAATGGATTGTAATGCTTGTCATGTAAGCCTCCTGAGGCGATCAGGACATTTTTCAAATATCCATGATAAGGAGTCGTAATAATTAAATATCCCTCTGGCTTTAGGATTCTGTGTGCCAGAGAGGCAAGGAAGAAAGGATTGTATAAATGCTCCAGCGTTTCGATCGACACTACAAGATCATAGGGAGCTGCGGGTAATATGTCTGCCAGCTGAGGCTGCAAGTCGGCCTTAATAAAGTCAACGCCTCCTGGCGCGTTCTTACGTGCCTGCTCGATCCCGCTCTCGGAATTGTCTATGCCCGTTACTTTAAAGCCCTGCTCCGCGAGCAGCTTAGAGAAATAACCGTTTCCGCATCCTAATTCACAAATTTTTTTAATCCCGCCGAGCGAAAGGATTTTTTTCAGTACCAGCGAGGCGAGCTTATCCCCTTCCGACCCATTGGGATTTTTGCTGAAAGTATAAGTGTACTCACTGTATTCGCTCATGAGCGTTCTCCCTCTCTCGGATCTCTCTGTTCGCCGTCAAAAAGATACAGGCTCAACAGGATCTCTGCAAAAGCTCTTTGCAGAGAATAGGTCATCCCGGCTTTGCCGTCCAAAATGAGGCCGCGGATAAAAAGACAATATAAAAAGACACAGAACGGCGCCGCGATACGAAGTGCGCGGATACGGTCATTCATGTTGAGTCTATTGAACGGCGTAGCTGCAATGTACGCGGCCTCGCATTCGGCATATTTTTTTTGAGAATCTATCCATCGTCCCAGAGACTTTCGGTCATCGTGAAAAACTGGGAAAGCAAGCCCGCCGATGTTTCCTTCCACTTTTATCTTCTGAGTGTGACCGTTTTGAACATAGACCGCACTATCATTTCTGAACAAAATACATGAGGGCGGGTAAAGACTCGCTCTCAGTTTTTTTCCGTTTATACAATAAATGAACCGGGTCTTGAAGCCGTTGACGCCGGCGCCCGGTTCCAGGCTCCCTACTTCGTCTATAAACTCTTGGGACAAAATATAATCCGCATCCAGCGCAAGAATCCATGAGGTGCCGATAAAAGTGTTTTTTACTGCAAAATTCCATTGCGAGGAATGATCGTCGAAGGCCCGCTGTACAACTCGCACATTTGCGTAGATTGAAGCGATGCTCAAGGTACTGTCTGTACTGAAACTGTCGACAACAACGACTTCCCGGGCCCAGGTCAACCGCTCGAGGCAGCGGCCAACATTGGCTTCTTCATTGTAGGTGAGCACGACGGGCGTTATATTGTTCAGCATCAAGGCACCCTGGCCTTTCCGTTCAAAATTTCAGTATATTTTTTTTCCGTGGCTTTCGCGATCGCAGCCCAGGAAAAGCAATCCCGCGCATACTGCTGTCCTTTCTCGCCCATTTCCTTACACTGGCCGGGATTTTCCATAAGACCCCGCAAAGCTTTCCCAAAATCTTCCGCCGTGCCTTCAGCAACAATGCCTGCCCCGGCTGCCCTGACGTGATCAGCTATGCCCGTTTCCGGAGTTACTACAACAGGTATTCCGCAAGCCATGGCTTCGAGCGCCGACATACCGAAACTTTCCGAATAAGAGGGCAGCACGAGCGCTCTAGCTCCCGCAATCAGAGCAATCTTATGCTGCCCCTGCACGGGTCCAATATACCGGATGCGTTCCAGCGTCCCGTTCGACTTCGCCTTCTCCTGCAGCGCGCTCCACAAACCTTCGTCTTCTCCCGCTATCACCAATCTTGCACGAGGCGCTTGAACAAGCGCGGCAACAAGCCGATCCAGTCCTTTGCTCCAGCAAATACGGCCAAGAAACAAAAAGTAGCTGCCTCTCTCGGGGAGCCCGGCCATATCCGCGACGTCCTTGCTGAGCGAAAAAAAACCTGGGTCGACGCCATTTGGGATGACAAAAGGGTCCGGAAATAAAATTGAAAATTCTCCCGCAGACTTCTTTTCGCTTTGCGTGGTGAAGTGGGTGGCCGCCGCCTTTTCCATACAAGGTCTGCCGGAAAGCATTATCCATAAACTTTTGGCCAAACGGCTTTTCCGTCTTATAAGTTCATGCACAAGCATTCCTCTAGGTGAAATAACGTACGGCACCCCCAGCTTACGAGCGGCGGCTGCTCCCGCCGTGACCGGCCATAAAAACAGTGAATGAAGGTGAACAATATCGAATCGCTTGATCTGTTTTTTTAAATGCTTTCCCATGGCGGGACTGAAATAAATTCTTCTAAGAAAGGGACACGGGAAATACCAGACAGTCACCCCCTCCATATCAATGGGCTGCCCGACGGGGACTGAAGAATTGCCTGGTCCATCTATATTTGTTGTAATGACATGAACCTCGTGTCCTTCTAACGCGAGCGCTTTGCAAAGTCCGTGGACGGAAAAAATCGGCCCCCCATAGCGCGTTGCCGGAAGATAGGAAGGAACGATATGAAGGATTCTCAAACTCATTGACTCATTTTATACTCACGAATCATTCCGTTAGGGAGATTGCCGCTGAACAGTATGAAACTCAGGACCGTATGAAGATTCGTGAGGGTGTTTCTCCCTTATTATCCTGAACAATATTGACATGATTATTATGTGCTGAATGATGAGCCCGAAAACCAGAGAAAAGTCAGACTCGATATTCATAAGATTTCTGAATATTAGAGCGGCAATGACAACGGTCCCATCTCCCATTTCGGCGTGGTTAATTTTGCGATAAAGAACCCTATAAATTAATCCCAGCAAAAACATACCCACGATCACCCCTGTCGGCCCAAAGTTGACATAAAACTCGACAAGCTGCGGCAGATTAACTGACGTGGATGTGTCCTTGTCATCCAGGAAATAATAGACATGGCCGAATCTTTGCCCGAGGTCTTTGGAGGGCTTATTGGGCCATAAGACCCTGGGAATAAAGGATGAGAGAAGACTGTTATACGTTGACCCGTTCCAATAGGGAATTTGCGAAGGAGATGCCTGCAGCACGTATGCAAAAGTGCTTAACATAGAAGATCTTTTGGAAGTTGTATCCGAAGACTCGCTGAGGATAGAAAGAGCTCCTTCCGATTCGATCTTTTCCGTAATAATATCAAAAAGTATTTGTGTTTTTTCTAATGAGTTCTTCTTTGGGCCGGTGGTCTCATACCAGATCTTCTCTCTGTATTCAAAGATAGATCCTCTGATTAAAACTGCGACTACAATTAGCAATGCTATGGCGGCCCAGGGAAGACGTTTCATGCAGGCCCAGACCAGCATAAAAATATATAGGTTGGCAAGAATGAATGACGACGTAAGGCCGGTGCCTAGAGAACTAACGACAAAATAAGGCACTAATCCGAACCAAAGCAGCACGCGGGAAAAGGGCTTAAGAAGATTGCGCATATTGAGAACAATTAAAATCCCAAGGCCAACGTCAAACAACGTGATTATAAATTCCAGGATCTGTCCCATAGAACCTATATTTAAAACAGGTTTGACAACCCGCATTGCTAGGCCCGTAAATATAAAAATATAGGCAAAAGTCTGAGCTTTCTTAATTTTCCAGTGAAGTTGAAGGGGACGGATTCCGCTAAAAATTCGGGCACTTCCATAGAATCCTGAGAGCAGCATGATCCAGCCGATGAGCGCCAGTTTAAGCGCCTCGTTGACACATTCGTCCGGTAAAACAGAAAATCTGATTTCAAATTCATCTCCGGTCAGAGCCGGCACTCCGTAATACATTGCGTAAGCAATGCCAACTAAGGGTAAGAAAGGAATAGGAGCCGCGCGTCTTCGAGGCTTCCTCAACTGCCATAAATAAGAGATCGTCGGAATTAGGCTCACTAAGACGATGAGAAGAGCATAATCTTTATTTATGTGGTGATTTATAAAAGGATTGGACCTGAAGTAAAGAGTCAAAATACCTGCGACGAGTAACGTCACAATATAAACTGGCATGTTTTTGCTGATCATGGCTTTGTCGCAGCGGTTAAGCGAAGAAGCGGGCCGATTGCTGGCAAGGAGTCTATTCCGCTTATCGCATCCAGCCAGCGAAGACTCGTCTCGGTTATTTGAAAATAGTGAACAACCGCCATCACAGGTTTATCTGAACTTGTTATGGCGAACGTCATACCGCGATTTCCGCCAAAATTTGTTTAACTCTGCTGGTATAGGTATACCCGGATCCGGCGCAGCGAGCCAATCCCGCGAAAACAATCTTCTGCCTTACTGTTTCGTTAGAGAGATAGAAGCGGATCTTGTCGAGCATTTCCTGTTCGGAAGAAAAAAACTCGGCTTCTTTACCTTCCTCGAAAAACTCCCGATGTTCATCGGTTCTGTCGGCCAGCAGCATTGCGCCGCAAGCGGGGATTTCAAATGTACGCGTCGTATGCTGATCGGGACATACCTTTCTTAAAAAACCTATGGATATTTTAGATCCGGCTATTGCCCAAGCGTACTCATCGCTGTAAATCTCGCCTCCCCGTATACTGCGGGCCAGGTCATTTTCTTTCGTGATGCTGAAAGGTTCTTTACCGGCAAGAAGACGCAGTCTTGCATATCGGCGCAGACTCCACTTTCCGTCAACGAGGTGTTCCCATCCGTACCCCCAAATGTTCATTGAGACTCCGGTTCGAGCGATAGCCGATAAACCAATTTCTCTGCGCGGTTCCCAGCCGCCTACAAACGAAACGTCGCAGAGATAATTACGAGCGTTGACTTTTCCCAACGGCATTTTGGGACAGTGAGAACGTTCGTCGAAACCCAGCGGAACATACATGACCCTCTTTGACACCGCTTTATACTCATCGAGTTCATACTGTTTGCTCGTCACAAGCCAGTCGTATTTTGGAATGCTAGAATCCATGATACTGGTCCTTTTCCACCAAAGGGAGAAGTAGGGGTCGGGGGTATAGTGTAGTGTAGTTACTCCAAAAGAACGGGCTGCTTCAAGAGTTTCAGGTTTGATGAACTCCTGCTTTTCGCACCATAAAAGGTCGGGAGGATCCAGACGGATTTGTTTCTGTACATCTGAATTGATAGCGCTGATAGACGCGCTGTTTCCGATATACCGCCTGCACCACGCCATTGAGTAAGAATCTTTTGCCAGGATCGATGCGGAATCAATCGAAGTGACCTCGTGGCCCAGGCGCTCAAGACACTTCATCCGCATCCGGGAAGTCTGCCCTGGCGAACATTGCCCTACAAATAAAATTTTCATTAGCGCAACCCGCCTAGCCAACGATAATCATAGGGTCTGGGGTAGTATTCCGTATCATCATTACGCCGAGGCCGCCAGTCCCTTACTCTGATGATAATTTTATTGGCAAAACTTTTAAACGGCACGAAACAGCAGGCGATGGAGCTGGGACAGCTTAACGGAGGCTCCTGTGTAGACATACCTCGATAAGAATCTTCGATCATGATTCAACACTTGAACGCCATAGATCGTACAGACGCCGGCAGTACATGGATACATCACAATTTTGCAGCAGCCATTCCCTTCCTTTTTGAATGTGATCATCGTAAGCTGTTTGGTCAAGGCGCAGCAATTGGTTGATCGCTTTCGCAAGACTGATTCCGTCGAGTGAGTCGAACAGAATTCCTCCTCCGCTTTCCTGAATAATTTCTGCCGGTCCTCCGCTGTGGCGGTATGCAATCGGCACTATTCCAGCATCCCACGCTTCAAAAATAATTCTTCCGAGCCCTTCTCTGTGAGATGCACACACCAGACCGAAACTTTTTCTCATCATTGAATTTATATCCTCGGTATATCCAGCCCACAGGACCTGATCTTCGATTTTCAAGTCAGCCGCCAGCTCTCTCAATCGCCGGGCGTATGGCTCAGTTTCTTTTGAAGGATTACCCGCAAGCACCGCTTCCAGCTTGATACCTTCACTTTTTAATATCGCGATGCAGCTCAAAAAAATATCCTGACCTTTTGAAGGCGCTATCCGGCCAGGATAAATAAGTGACTTCTTCGACAAAACATTTTTTTCTTTAGCTCCGGATAGCTCAAAGGAATCGTAAATCATGCGCATTCTATTCTGGGGGATGGGAATTTGCGCTATCGCCGCGTTGTAAATTTCTTTACTTATACATATGACATACTTCAAGAGATGAGGCACGGATGACCGCCATAAAGAAGAAAGATAGACTATGTCGTCAAACATCCTCAGATGGACAATAACCGGTATGGAAAATGGCTTCGCTGCAAGAAGAACAAGCTTCGTCATCCCGGCCTGATTAAGACATATAACCGAAGGGCGGTATTTCGCAATCACCAGGACGAGCTCAAATAAGGCGAGCAGCCGGTGACCAAAACTCTTCCGGTGAAGATCCCTGGATAAAATGGTGAATTTTTCAATTCGGCTTAATTGATCAATTTCTTTTTCGAGAGGCGTGCCGCTCGGACAACAGACCGCTATTCTGCATTCGGGTTTCCTGTTCATAAAGCGAAGATAATCCAGCAAAGCTCTTTCAGAACCCCAAAGGAGTCCGGCCGGATCAAGAATAAGGGTCTTGTTTAAGGTTTTCCGCATCGGCTCAGGATCCGCTCAAGGACAGGAAGAAATTCTTTCTCATAATGGTACTTATCGAGATGCAGCCGCCTTGCTTTTTCGGCCATGTCTCCTGCAGCTGAAGGGTTCGAGACAATGAACGAAACGGCATTGGAAATCTCGGAGAGATTTTCTGGGTCGACGCATTTACCGACATGATTCCCTTCGATAAGCTCGTCGAGTCCGTAGCCCCGGCTCGAAATCTGTGCAACGCCGCAGGCCATATATTCATAGCGTTTATTACACGCGCCTGTCATAAACTTGAAATTTTCTGTTTTCTGCTTTTGCAGAGCAATCCCCACGTCGGCATCCAAGGTGTGACGAAAAAGCCTGTCGTATGAAACAGGCTGCAAAAAGCACACTCTGTCGCTCACACTTGTGTTTTTTGCTATTTTGGCCAGCACGTTTCTATAGCTGTCACTAAGAGGTCCCATGAAGACCATTCCTGTTTCTGCTGGCCAATCTTTCATGGAACGTATAATTTGAGAGGCGTAATAATTCTCAGAAACAGCGCCTTGAAAGAAAACAATCTTTGCGGCCCGGAAATTGTTTTTCATAAGATGTGCCTTGAGCTCTCCCTGAGGCAGCTTTTCACATAACATCGGACAATTTCGGACGACCAGGACCTTGGATTCGTCTATATGCGCCTGCCGGCAAATCATCTTTTTTCTCATGCTATCGGCAACCACAACGACATCTGCTTTGCTTAGCTTGGGAAGCGCTGATAAATATTGCATGAGGCCGCCGTTCAAGTTCGCCAACCCGATCTGGGCATGATCGTGAAAATGGTAAACAGACATACCTGAAAAGCCTGCAGACGGAAGGCAGGCGAGGATAGCAGGGCTGTCGTAGGCTATACAGATACGGACTTTGGCGGCCTTCTGGTAGCGGCGCACAAACTGGATAAATTCGATGTTTTTCCAAACTCTACCGGCGAGGGACGCCGAAATCAGGTTAGAAAATGGCCGGAGAACCAGAACATCGGAACCCAATCCCGCCAGATGCCTCCCCAAGCCGCCGTCTATAAGAGTGACTTTTAAACCTGCTTTCGAAAGAAGCCTCGCCTGATTTATTACCGGCGGATAATAATCGGTACTGCTTCTTTGGATGAGCAGAACATCACATTCTTCGATTTTTTTTTCTGTAGGCAACGGCTCCTCTTGATAGGGCACCGATTTTAAGTAAAAAGTGCCTGGGTTTTCCATAAGCTATAAAAAAACCCTTCGCTTTTTACCAGGCTCTCTAGCTGGCCTTCTTCGCAGATCCGCCCCTTATCCAGAACTATAATTTTGTCTGCATTGCGAATTGTGTTCAGACGGTGCGCGATCACTATGACCGTTTTTTCGGAAGCGAAATCCTTCAGAGCATGTTGAACAATCTTTTCGGTATGAGAATCAAGGGCGCTCGTCGCTTCGTCAAGGAAGAGAATATCCGCTTTTTTCAACAACGCCCTTCCTATTGCTAGCCTCTGACGTTCACCGCCGGACATCTTGAGTCCGCGCTCACCGACGACCGTTTCGAGTCCGAGCGGCAAGGCTTCAACATAATGATAGAGTTCGACTTTCTTGAGAACTTCGGTAATTTCTGATTCGAGAAACTTCTGGTTTATGCCATAGGTCAGATTTTTCCGGATCGTATCGTTGAAAATGTATGCATCCTGGCTTATGTAGGCGCATGCATTGCGTATCGAAGCGATGTCATATTCTTCGAGGCCGTAGTCATCGAAAAATATTTTCCCCGAAGTTAGCCGATAAAAACCAAGCAGCAAGCTGATTATGGTCGTCTTGCCTGCACCGCTAAGACCAACGAGAGCTGTGATTTTTCCTTTTTCGAAATAGAAGTTCAAATCCTCGAGGACCGCTGTTGTTTCAGTTTGATAAGAAAACGCCGCTTTTTCGAATCTAATGGCACTGCTCAAGGCGTAAAATTTCCTGCCGCCGCCCGCCGCCTCGACCTCTGACTGAACGAGGATTCTTCTAATCTCTTCATAGGGTCCCGCGATAGAGGCTAAAAGTCCTTTGACTCTTGTTATCATGCTGAGAGATGCCGCAGACCTTCTCAGCACGACAAAGAAAACCAGAAGCCGGCTCAGCTCATCCGGGCTTTGATTCCCGGAAACAAGTGTACCCGTAACAGCTACAAGGATAAGTAGAGCTGCGAGAGTGATAACGTCGGTGACCGCGGGGACCAGGTGTATTTTTTTGTCGATACTAAAACCGAACTGTCCCACGAGTCTGCTTTTCTCAGAAAAAAAATCTATCTCTTTTGCCTGCATGTTTTGAGTTCGGACAAAAGTCATGCAGTTCAGGACATTTGCTGCGTGTGAAGCGAGGTCTTTGTGCTTCGCCGATAAATCCCGCGAAGTGGCCTTGATCTTGCCCGATATGAACGACAAAATGAGATAGAATGTCGGGTAGATCAAAAGAGATGCGATCGTCAACGAAGCAGACAGGTAAAACATTAGTCCCGTGTAGACAACAAGGAGCAGAAAATGATTTAGAATATGGTGGACATTCATGATCTGACCAGATATTTTTTCTGTATATCCCAGGAGAATTTCCTGCAAATGCCCCACACTTTTATCATCCATAAACATTTTTGAGCTCGCCGTATACTTCGAGAAAATGTTCGCTTTCATCTGCGCGCAGCCCGAATGAACCATCTTTGACCAAATCAGTGTCGCTGCGTACATAAATACGTTCTTAAGAAAACCAAGAACGAGGACGGTGAGAAGGAAAAAGGCCAGATAGAACCCGGGCCGCGAGTCAAGCTGGAGCAGTCCATTTAAAGAATTAAAGAAGGGAAGTGCTGGAACAGTCGACGAGCCGTTTAGCAGTAAGGTGACTAACGGCATGATCGTGACCATCGTACCCAGCTCGCACAGCGAACCGAGAGATGCCAAGGAAACCGTGAAAATTAAGTCCTTAATTTTCACTCCCGCGAAATCAGAAAGTTCGGAGAGAAATGTCCGGCGCTCTCTTTTTTTTAGCTTAGACACAATCTGGATGACTTTCGTCTTGAAGGATTTTTTTGAATACTTTTGAAGATCAGCGGGTTGAGTAGTCTTGCCTTTATTCAGAACGGATAGAATATCCGCCGCTATGACAGAAGGCTTGTCAGGATCCGTCACGACGCCTAATTCCCCGTACCCGAGAACCTCCTGACTCGCGTCGAGAGAGCTTCCAATGGCAGGCGTGCCACAGGCAAGCGCTTCAAGATAAACAATGCCAAAACCCTCACCGCGTCCGGGCATCACGAAGACGTCCGATGCTCTGTATAATCCGATTTTTTCCTCTTCGGTCACTTCCCCCGCAAAAATCACCTGGCGGCTTAAACCCAAAGCTTCGCTTTTGCCGCGTAAGCGTTCCATGTCGCTCCCGGATCCGGCTACGATATATTTAAAATCTCCTGGCTTGTTCGTAAGGATCTTAAGAGCTTCCAGTGTTTCATCTATGCCTTTATATTTTTCACTCGATTCTAAACGCGCAACTGTAAGCAATATCTTGTCAGCGCCGCCGAGCGCATACTTTTCCCGGATTTTTTCCGGAACTTTTCCGGGTCTGTAGGTTTCGGTATCGATGCAATTAGGAAGGATGTGGCAGCATTGCTCGGGAAGGGCCGACCATGCTAAAAATCGTTTCTTCGTAAACTCGCTGACCGAGATAATGGCATCTACCGAATTAATGAGTAGCCGTGACAAAACGGATTTTGGTTTTTCCCAGGCTTCGATGCCATGGACAACAAGCGCTATGGGGCCTTTGATTCCAAAGAATCTTAACAAACATGCTGCGGGAAGAAGATTGATATGACCGCACAGTATCAGATCATTCGTGCCAAAAGCCCTGGCATTACGAATGAGAAAAAAAACATAGTGCAGCTTTCCTCCCACGGACGAAATTTTATAATCTAATTTGTCCGATCTGGTTTCCGGAATGCCGCCTAGGCGCGGAAAAACTGTAAGCTTTTCACATTGTGATGAAGAAATTAGGGCTTCGATCATATCCCGATTGAATTTGGCAATGCCTCCCCTTCCCTTATATGCGTCCGTTATCAGGGAAATTATTCTCATGTGGGCAAGCTCTCCATAAATCTATGAGAAACAACATACGCCCAACGCCTCGCCCACGAGCAATCTTCTCTGGAAAGCGAGGGCACACTCCGCCACGCAGAAAACTTTTCTTCCGATTTTAACCATTCTGAAACTGGCACAGTAAATCCAGTCTTGGGTTTGTTAAGAATACTTTCAGGCAGAGGCGTTGAAAGAACCCGTGAAAGAATTTCCTTGCGGCGAAACAAAATCGACATATCTGAAAGACTGGATACGACTCGTGCTAAAAGGTCAACATGAACATAAGGAACACGTATCTCTATGGAGTGAGCCATGCCGGCCCAATCCGCATCCCGAAGCAGCTGGTTGCGCATATATAGAGAAGATTCCAAGGCGGCCACGCGGAGAAAATTTTTTTTACCTTCGAGGCTGTTTTCACGGAGACTGTCTGGCAGACCGAGCTCTTGAAGTCCCTCTGCAATTTCGTCATCCGGAAGCATTGCACTGAGTTCCCAAGGAAGGAATAAAGCTCTTTTCAAGAAATAGGCCCCCTCAAAGGTGTTTCCATATTCCAAAACCCCCGCAATTTTGGGATTGATCTGGAATGATGGCGTCAGAATCGCCATGAATTTTCTAACCAGTACTCTAAACCAGGGGGGTAATGGCAAGAGGCCTGAGATCGAGGCAAGCCTCGGTACATCGGCAAAGCTGGAATAGCCGCCTAATAGCTCATCAGCTCCCAGCCCGGACAGACAAACTTTCAGACCATTTTTTTTGGCAAACTTACTAATGAGCCAAGTATTTACACCGTCGATTGATGGCTGATCCATGAAAGAAAAAAATAAATGTTCGTCTTCTGTAAACTCCTGCTTTGTAACATTTTTTATTCTGTGTTCGACCTTCGACCGTGAACACATCTGCTGAGCCAGCGGTGCTTCATCGCTCGCTGTGTTACTAAATTCATTAAATGTCAACGTGAGCGCGGTGATATCTTTAACACCTATTTCTTTTGCAAGCTGTAAAAGCACCGACGAATCAATTCCCGAAGAGAGAAAAATACCGACGGGTACATCTGCTATAAAGTGGCTCTTTAAAGAATCTACAAGCGCATCTCTGAATTGCGAAATGATTCGCGGCACTGACGAAATGGAGACCTTTCCCGTTTCGGAAGCCGAAGAAAAAATCCGGTTTACTGAGGTATACGACTGGGGTTTCGAAGGTCCTTTTACGAGGCTGAGAAAAGTTCCTGCAGGCAGCGCTTTAATATCCTGAAAGTAAGTGTGCGGCTCGGGAACACTTCCCCACAGGAAAAATCCGACGCTGCCGGCAGAGCTGCGGGTTCTGGAAATTTGACCGCCCGCCAGAAGAGCTTTGACTGATGAGGCCGCGCGGATCGTACTTCCGTTGTCAGCGTAATAGAGGGGTTTTATTCCGTAAGGATCGCGCGCCATAAAAAAAGTGCCCGAGCGTCCGTCCCATATAATGAACGAGAACATACCGGATAGCTCATCCAGCATACCCTTGCCTTTTTCAATATAAAGGTGAAGAAGGACTTCGGTGTCTGATTTCGTCCTGAAGACAACTCCCTTACTCACTAATTCATTTCGCAATTCAAGGTAATTGTAAATTTCACCATTAAATGAAATGGCAACTGTTCTCTCATTGTTTAACATAGGCTGCGCCGCTCGATCCGAAAGGTCTATAATCGCCAGCCTGCGGTGTCCCAGAGCCACGCGGCCATTCTCAGAAACCCATGAGCCGCTTCCATCCGGGCCACGCGCTTCCATCCACGAACAAATTCGCTCCAGCTCTTGGGGCTCGATGGGTGGGGCATCCGATGAATAATTAAATATGCCTGCTATTCCGCACATATCCAGCTCACCTTGAATTTACACAGCTTCGCCCTCTCGGTCACATTTTCATTTTGAAAACGGACCTTAAGAGGGCGTTGGTTTTTTTAAAGGGCCGATATTGACCCAAGAATCTAAACAGCTTCGATGCAGGCCTGGTCTATTTCAACTGATATGGACTGCATCAATACATCGAGAGATACGACGAGCCTGCAATGATTATCTTTTCTTACAATAAATCCTTCGATACCTTTGAAAGGGCCCGACTTCACGTACACCTTCATTCCTTCTTTCAAATAAGGAAACGGGTCAACGTCGATTTCCTGCTCGACGAAGCGCCGCACGGCCTGAATGTCAGACTCTCGAATGGGAACTGGGCGCGAAGGCAAACCGAGAAAGCGAACAACCCCAGTTGTGGTGAGGACATTCAACCTCTCGGATAAGGGTGTATGAATAAATATGTAGCTGCTGAAGAGGGGCATTTCGATCAACTTCCTTCGGTCTGACCAATTTCTTATAATGCGGCGCAGAGGGAGGAAGGATTGAATGCCTTTTTTATGCAGTTCGTGCTGAACCAGCTTTTCATGCCGGCTTCGCGTGTATAAAGCAAACCAATGCGGCACGTTCCATAGCCGGCCGCTGTCGAAGGGGGGTATGATCTTCGGATGCTCAACGGCGTATGTCTGCATTTGCCTGCTCTTCTATATGTTCGAAGCCAGCGTAGTGATTTTTGCCGGATGCGGTGAAGCGCCTTGCGGGCATCGCATAACGACTGCGAATGCCCGCGAGTGACCTGGTTTATTTCATTCTGCTCATTAACCAGGCGTCTAAGATATCTTTCTTGAAGCGCCACTGTCCCCCGATTTTAGTCGCGGGAATTTCTCGTTTTTTCAGAAGGCGATAAATCGTCACCAAGTGAAATCCAAGATACTTTGCCGCTTCTTTCGGAGTCATAATTTGTGTCCGCTCCGGTCTTTTGGCTGATTTATCTTTTTGATCGTCCATTAGATTATCCTGCTCTTTTTTATTCTATTGTTGATTGTTAGAGTTATATCCTAGTCCAAATAGTACATTTGTGGTTATTCAAAGTCAAGTGGAGTTATAAACTTATAGTTTATGATTTTTTTATAAGTAGCTGTAAATAATGGGGTTAAAGGGAAATTCTCTCTTTATGCTGAAATTTGAGATTTTCCTGCTCCCCATCTAAATTCTCTTATGTGACGCCGCCTTTTGAGAGAGCGAATTCCGAATAAACTCCCCCAAAATACTCTGTCGTGAAGTTTAGCTTAAAAATTGCCGAAAATTGTTTCAGCTGAGGGGCAAGCATTTCATTTCTCATCTTGGCCGCACATGTCTATTTAATTAGTTTTGGCCGCGCATGATCTGAGCAGTTTTTTTGCTTAAATCGCTATAAGAAAATTTGTTCAACAAGATGTGAAATGCTATAATGACTAATCGTCTTTTTAATTGACGGGCTAACCGGCAGTTAATGTAACTGAAAAGAAAAAGGAGTAAGTAAATGAAAAAGGCAATGCTGGCGCTCTTTATGGTGCTTTGTATGACGCTGACTTCCTCACAGGCGTTTGCCGAAAGCGTCTGGGATATGGCCAACTCTCCGCAGTATGGCAGAAAAGCAGCGGGCATGTTCGGTCGTGGTCTTCTAAATTTCGTGACTAGCCCTCTCGATCTTGTTGTTCAAACTGTCGAGCACACTAAAGAAGGACCGCCGCTTTTTGGAACTCTCACTGGTCTCGCCAGCGGTCTCGGCTGTACCGCGATTCGCGCGGGTTCCGGTCTTCTTGACGTGGTGACATTCTGGGCGCCGAACTGGAACGGCTTCCAGGTTTCCCGCTCTTATTCAAACTGTCTTGAAGGCAATTATCCTGGAGTAGATCAGTATCAGGGAGTCCAGCCTCAGACGACTTTTCAGTCTGCGGCTCCTGCCCAGTATGGCGCTCCGGATGCCAATCAATACGTGGATAAAGCCGGTCAGAATCCTTACGATTATGTGAAAAAGGGATCTGGATCAGGAAGAGGAAGATACATTAAATAAGCAGTCGACTAAATATTTAGAAAATAAAAAGGGCCTTCTTGATGAAGGCCCTTTTTATTTCTAGATCAAAAAAAATGGCTATCTTATCTGCCCTTTAAAAATCCTGCGATTCTTTCGACGACAAAATCCTGCTGATCCTCTTTCATCTCGGGGAAAATAGGAAGCGCCAGCGTTTCTCTGCACGCTTTCTCGCTCTCGGGAAATTCACCTTGGCGATGCCCCATATCGGCAAAGCACTCCTGGAGATGCATAGGCCTGGGATAATAGATTTCGCAGCCGATCTCGTTACGAAGAAGAAAATTCATGAGCTCATCGCGCCGGTCCTCAATGCGTATGACGTATTGATTGAAGACATGCCGGCCGTGAATTACCTTGGGAAGCTGTAGCATTGCATCGATCCCAGCTTCGCTAAAAAGCTTTTCATACCGCTTGGCGTTTTTCTGGCGAGCTTCACTCCATCTGTCTAGATGCTTTAGCTTTACATTAACCACCGCTGCCTGCAATGCATCCAAGCGAAAGTTCCCGCCAATGCGCTTGTAATAATACTTGGGGTCGGCGCCATGATTGCGCAAAACTTGCAATTGTTTGATGACGTCCGGATCTTGAGTTACAACCATTCCGCCATCGCCAAAACATCCCAGATTTTTTGAAGGAAAAAACGAAAAACAGCCGTAACGTCCAAAAGACCCAGCCCTCTTGCCCTCGTATTCGGTACCGATGGCCTGGGCAGCGTCTTCAATAACAACTAGGCCATGTTTCTCCGCGATTTTCATCAGCGGAGTCATATCAGCCATCTGTCCGAAAAGGTGTACGGGAATAATTGCTTTTGTCCGGCTGGTAATCAAAGATTCGATCTGTGTGATGTCGATATTATAAGTAGCGGGATCGATATCGGCAAAAACGGGGATCGCTCCGACTCGCACGACCGATCCGCAAGTCGCAAAAAAAGTGTAATCCGGCGTAATGACTTCGTCTTCCGGTCCGATCCCTTCATTCATAAGGGCAATGACCAATGCATCAGTCCCGGAAGAAACACCGCAGGCAAAGTTGACTCCGCAATAAGCAGCTATGCTTTTTTCACACTGTTCAACCTCGGGACCCAGTATGAAACGCTGACTTTCCATAACCTCCTGGACTTTTTCCAGCATTTCTTTTTTAACTGACTGATACTGAGCTTGAAGGTCGAGTAAGGGAACTTTCATTTAGGTCCTGGAATACGTTTGGGCGAAGCAGAGTTTATTATTTCGTGCAGAAAGGGCAAAAGGGAATCTTTACGGAGGCTTTCAGGCATAGCAGCGAAGAGAACACACCGATGAGAACTACTGGTTCATACGATTCATGAGCCAGGCATCAAGAACGTCTTTTTTAAATCTCCACTGTCCACCGATTTTTGTGGCGGGAATTTCCTGTTTCTTGAGGAGCCTGTAAATCGTGACTAAATGAAACCCCAGGTATTTGGCGGCTTCTTTGGGTGTCATGATCTGGGTTCGCTGTCTTCGTTGCGGGTTTTGCGAATCGTTCTGATTTTCTTCCATTTATCTTCAACCTTACAGATCGTGCTTTAAAGGAATGTTGACAATTATGGGAATGATAGAATTTACACTATAAAATGTCAAGCAAAGTTATTAAATTTTATATAACGGATTTTCTTTACATGAAAATCGTTATCAGGGAAGGTAATTGATCAGTCCTTATTGGAGCTCAAATTTGAAGACCCAAATCCTGTAGTGTAAAAAGAGGGGTGTAGTTATAAGCTGCAAGTCTTTCCACGGCGCCCTGCCCCCGGTCGACCAAACAAACAACCCGGACCACTTTTGCCTTCAGCTTTTCTACTTCCTGGATAGCCTTTAGTACTGATTCCCCCGTCGTAATAACATCTTCGAGCATGACGACCCGGTCGCCTTCTGAAAGAGCAGGCCCTTCGATCATTTTCTGAGTTCCATGAGCTTTCGCTTCTTTACGGACGATAAAGGCTTTCAGAGGGTGACCTGACTGGGAGCTTAAAAGACTCACGCCCGCAGCGATGGGATCGGCACCCAAAGTCGGGCCTCCGACAGCATTGATGTTCTGGCCGTGAAGCATAGCGAGAATCACTTTGGAAGTAACCAGGATGCCTTGAGGATCCAGGGTAACCTGTTTCCCGTCGAAATAAAAATTAGACTTTTCCCCCGACGCAAGAGTAATGTCCCCTGTAATAAGGGCCTTATCGATCAAAAGCTGCCGGAGTTCTTCTTTAAGATTATTGTCGGGCATCGTTAATGTCCTTTCTATGTCTGGTCCATCATAAGAGCTGACTGTGAAAAATTCAATAGCCATGCAAGCTTATCACTCTATTGCCCGGAAGCGGAGGCCGGTTTTTTTCGGGTGGTTTTTCTGATAATGGGCACAGCGCGGTCACAGATGCGGCGCGATAGCCCCTTAATCATCTGTCCTTCACTCTTCAGCATTCCACCTCTTTTGAGAAGACCCCGAAAGGTAAAATCGATCCGCTTAGCGATTTCTGGTTTGTATTCGAGCTTTTCTACAGCTCCGCTAAAAGCCTTCATCACAGATTCGAATTCTTCCTTATTAACGTATTGCAGATTCGCCTGCCGAATTTCCCTATTTAATCCTTCGAGAAGGGCGTGAATGGAAAAACAAACAATCATGACCGATTGGGCGAGATTGATCGACGGGTAGCCGGAATCGGCCGGAAGGGTGGTATAAAAATCGCACATCGACAAATCCTCGTTGGACAGCCCTTTCGATTCTTTACCGAACAGGAAAGCCGCTTTTTTCCGGCCGGAAACGCCTCCAGCTTTTTGGAGCGCCTTGTCGAAATCGATAAAGGCTCTTCTCCGACCTCCTTCTCTGCGCGTAGTTCCGATGACGAGACTCATATCGGAAATAGCTTCCTTGAGCGAATCGTAGACTTTAGCGGAGGATAAAAGATCATCGGCCCATACCGCCATTTTCGAGGCCTTTTCCCGCCAGTCCGCCGGCGGTTTAACGAGACGCAGGTCTTTGAATCCCATATTCTTCATTGCCCTGGCAGTCGCGCCGATATTATCCGGATTTTCGGGTTCATTTAAAATGATGCACGCTTTGCTCATATTTCCTTTCGTACCGCGTATTTCTATTTTACTAACCTGAAAATTAAATGATAATAGCTTATGTCTTCGAATCCATTAGTCATTGGACACCGCGGCGCCGCGGTCCTTTTTCCGGAAAACACCATGGCGTCTTTCGAAGCGGCTCTGCATCAAATAAGCGCCGATATGATCGAATTCGACGTTCAGGAATCCAAAGATAAAGTTCCTGTGGTCATACACGATGACACCCTTGAACGAACGACCAACGGTTTGGGTCGCGTGTCAGACCACAGCTTGAGTGAGCTTAAAAAATTAGACGCCGGATTCCGCTTTAATCCTTCGGGATATCAGACTTTTCCCTTCCGCGGAAAGGGCCTTGAAATACCCACTTTGGAAGAGGTGCTCCGAAAGTTTCCTGACCGAGGACTCGCGATCGAAATCAAAAGCCGGTCGAAAGATCTGATTCGACCCATTCTGGATTTGGCGGCCCGATACGGACAGACCGAGAAAATTGTCGTTGGGTCTTTACAGGACGATGTCTTTCTGGAGCTCGAGAAGATCGCGCCGCCCTTCCGATTGTTCACGTCAAAGAAGAAAGTAATCCGTTTGCTAGCCGAATATTATATCCGCAGAAAGCGGCCCAAGAAAGAACCATCTCTTGTCGCCTCAATGCCCGTGCGCAGCCGGTATTTCGACCTCAAAAAGAAATCCTGGATAGACTGGCTGAAATCGAAGAACGTTGCGGTTTACTATTGGACAGTAAACGATCCGGCGTTGATGGAGGAGTTAGTGAGAAGAGGCGCCGACGGCCTCATGTCGGACGATCCCGGCCTTCTCAAAAAGACCCTGGACCGGATTGCCGGAATTGCTCCCAAAGGCGCCTGAAGCGGGATTCGTAAATCATCTCGTACGTATTGAGCTTGCTCGGAAAAAGCTGTGTTACTTTTTCCTTTAGTCTGGCTTTGGCAATTTCGATATCGACGGGATCTCTTTCCTCGTCGAGAATCATGCGGCATATCTCCTGCGCGTCGCTCTGGATTTCACGTGCGTTTTTCCGCTCTTCTTCGCTCTCGAAAAAGCGCAGGAAATCTTCGACGGTTTCCATCCCGCTAACGCCAATGCTTTCGCCGCATTTACATTTGATTTTCTCGTCCCCTTCGAAGAGAACCACGTCGTATTCGCGGCCGCAGCGAGGACAATGAACAGCCATAAAATTCCCGCTAAAGATCTGCGTCCCGGAATTCCCAGGCGTAGTCGGGAAGTCCCAGAGGAGAGGTGAGAGGTGTCATGTCATTGGAAAATGAAAGAAAGACCGGTGAAAAGACAATATCCTGGACGGATGAGGCGGTCCGAATCATGATATTTGTGAAGAGGCGCGGCAACATGGTCAAAGGCCAGGCCCTTTTATGGATCCTTGCTTCCACAACCGGTGTTCTCACCAATTCCAAAGGAATGCTGATGAGATTTAAAACGCCTCTTTTTTCGGCAGAAAGGATTCTCCTGAAAGCCCCTTTGTCGGTGCGATGCGTATCATAAGCAAACAGCGGGTTGGCCATAAAACTCATGATGATCGCCAGTGAAATCAGGGTTCTGCGCATTGTTTTCTCCTTGTTAAACTTCCCAAAGATATTTTTTTAAAAAACCGTATAGGCACTATTCTAAGCAAAATCGCTCGCGGTATTTCTATATTTTTTCGGCCGCTCCGATAAAAAATCCATCATTTTCGTCGCCCGGCCATAATCTCATACCGTGCGGACCCTGCTGCCCCAGAGAGCAATCCGCAGACGGGACGAGTTTAAGATTTTCTCCTTCTTCTCTTTCGATTTTTTTCATCACATCTTCATCCTCGAGCATCTCCAGAGAACAGGTCACATAAATAAGCTGGCCGCCTTTTTTGAGGTGAGGAATGACGGATTTCAATATGGCTATTTGATCGTCGTGGTGAGACTGGAAACGATCTTCGGTCATTTTCCATTTCGCGTCGGGGTTACGTCTCAACGTACCCGTTCCCGAGCAGGGTGCGTCGACAAGAATTTTATCGAAACCGCTGCGCGCTCCCCTGATTTCCGCCATACGGCTTATGTCCGCGGGAAAGATATTAAAAACACCTGCTCGTTTGGCGCGTTTTTTCAACTCGAGTAACTTTTTAGGCCTGATATCGGTGGCAACAAGACGCCCCTTGTTTTCCATCATGGCCGCGAGAAGGAGACTTTTGCCTCCCCCGCCGGCGCAGACGTCCCAGATCATCTCCCCTGGCTTCGGATTCACCGCGAAGCAGGCCAGCTGGCTTCCGGTATCCTGGACTTCAAAAAAACCTTCGTGGAACTCTTCCAGCTCAAACACGGCCTGCCGTTCTTTGAATACGATACTCCACGGTGTGTTTATAGAAGCTTCGACTTCAAACCCTTTGTCTCTCAAGCGCCTGATTAATTTTTCCCGCGTCGTTTTTAAGGGATTTACGCGGACGATAAGGTGCGGGCGGCTTTCGAATGTCCTAAGAATATTTTCTGTTTTTTCCACACCCCAGGCGCCGCTCCACCGTTTTATCATCCACAAAGGATAAGAATAGCGAATAGCGAGGTACTCTTCCCTTGTCTCGTATAGAACGTCCGGAGGAAATTCAAAAGTGCGGATTTTGGATATCATGTCGATTCGTTTTGGGTCTTCCAGGAAAGCCGATGAAAGCTCTTTTGCCTCAGGCAGCTCCACGAGGCCGTCGAGAAAGGCGGCCAGAATGACGAGAAAGTCTCTGTGCACATTGGCCCGCCCAAGATAAGAAGCCCAGAGTCCAAGATAGGTTTTATGACGAAAAAGATTGTAAATAACCTGGGAAATAAACCTGCGGTCCCGGGAACCGAACCTTTTGCGATTGAGATAGAAGTAGTTCCCTATCCAGCGGTCCGCGGGCTGAGACTCATTTTCGATCTGTGACCAGACATCTGAGGCAGCCTGGATCTGGGACAATGTTTTTCTTTGATCTAAATCGTTTTTCAAGTTGGCAATCCGTAGTTTTCGGTTTGGAAGGTTAATTGCGAAATCAGCCAGCAGCGTCGTTGTCTTCTGGAGCGGCCCGTGAAGAAAACCGCGGTACCGCCGACTCCTCAATCTTCGCCATGAGGCTTCGCAGACCCAGTTTTTCTTTGGCCGATATCAATATACCTTCAGGCCACTGGCTCGTAATCATAAATTTTATTTCGTCATTAATCAGGTCTGCCTTGTTAAGAGCGAGAATCATGGGTTTATCCGATGCTCCTATTTCCTGGAGGACTCCTTCGACGGCTTTCTTGGCCTCGCTTGCCTTCGGATTAGAGGCATCCAGAACGTGGATCAAAATATCGGCATCGGTTACTTCCTCGAGCGTGGCATGAAAAGATTTGATGAGACTGTGCGGAAGATTTTTCAGGAAACCGACCGTATCGATAAATAAAATATCCTTCCGGGCATTGAGAGATTGCATGCGGGCCTTTGGATCGAGCGTCGCAAAAAGCGCGTCCTGCACAAAGGTCTCAGCTCCCGTCATAGAGTTGAGAAGCGTCGACTTCCCGGCGTTGGTATATCCCACGAGCGAAACGGATATGAAATTTTTCCTTTTTCTCCCGTCTCTTATGAGGGCCCTGTGCTTGCGGACATCTTCCAAATCATCTTTGACGCTCTTGATTCGGAGCCGGACCTTACGCTTATCCTTTTCAAGTTCTGTTTCCCCCGGGCCCCGCGTTCCGATACCGCCGCCGAGACGAGACATCACGCCGCCGAGCCCTCCGAGTCTGGGCAAAATATAGTTGAGCCGGGCAAGTTCGACCTGGAGTTTACCTTCTTTCGTCTGGGCCCTGCGTCCGAAGATTTCAAGAATCAGACCGGTTCTGTCTATGGCATTCAATTTTGAAAACTGCTCTATATTACGCGCCTGAACGGGAGTCAGATCAACATTGAAGATCAGAACGTTTGCGCCGGCTTCCTTGGCCTTGTCCCTGATCTCGGTCAGCTTTCCCTCGCGGACAAAATGGCTCGGGCTCGGGTGGGGTATCGAAGCCTGAAGCGACCCGAGGACATTCATCGCGCATGAGCGGGTCAATTCGTGCATTTCTTCCAGGCTTTCGTCCAGAAACGACTTGGGGCCGCGCATATTAATAATGACAAGAAAAGCTTTATTCTGAATTGGTTTCACTTGGTTGACTTTTATCCCTTGGTTCGGATACCGCGAGACTCGAGAAGAGCCCGCACCTGTTCTTTTTTTTCGCCCTGGATTTCGACAAAGCCGCCTTTGGGCCCGTATCCGAATTTACCGCCCGCGCCCACCCTGGATTTGAGATGAGCTGAGAGTTCGCTGAGAAAGCTTTCAATCTTCGGCAGGCCGTCGACGATGGTAACCGACTTGCCCGATCTGCCTGACTTTTCGATCCTGAGGTTGGCCGTAATTTTTCCGCCTGAAGCAGCGTCTTTCCGGCAAGAGCACTCGGAAACGAGTTCGCTGCAGCGGGGGCATTTGCGGTTCAGCGCGGGATCGCTGGAATACACCAGTTTGCTTTCTTTATCTTCCCTCATGATCTAATCCGCCTTTACCGGACGATAAAGAACGCCTCTCAATAAGACAAGAAACGAGATCAGCTGACTTTCGTGAAAGGATAGGTTTCTTTGATTTTGTCGTTGAAATACTGGCCCAGCGACGGAGAGCCGAGAAAACTTTTTAAAACGGACTTCGGCACACCGGTGTAATGGTAAACACCGCCGCTGCGGAAAGTAACTTCCAGAACTTGTTTCTCTTCGTCATAGCCGACTAACGCAAGATCCCGGGACTGTACGGCGATTCTCTCCACCTGTGCGCTCCTTTGATTAAAGTATTCTGGCAGGGGTATTATAAATTTCTCGCCTCTCTAATTCCACTAAGATGATGAGCTGTTTTCGATTCTGGCAGGCTGGGAAGAAGCTATTTGGAGGTCTTGAGGCCGGTTTCTACTATCCCATAGATCTTTTCCGTTTCGGCGAGAGAAAGATCTTTCCCTTTTCCGTGCTGGAACGCAAGGATGCGGCGAGCGAGCTCAACAGCACCCGATCTGCCGGACTTGATGATGTCCTGGCGGGCATGATAATCAAGCCAGGCCGTTTCCACGACTTTTAACGCTTCGGCAAGCTGCTCACCTTTCCAGCCCGCCGAGGTGAAATGATCTTCTGCAATTTTCTTCCAGATTTCTTTTTCATTGAACGAGGAAGCCGCCATGAGCGAGCGGTATCGTTTCTCGATTTTTACGACATTCCGGATTTGCCTCTGCTGAGGATGATTGCAGCGGAGAATTACAAACAAAACAGACATGCCGACGATAAGCAGGGAAATCAATGAGAGCAGGGATTCCATTGTGACCGAAGCTATATTCTTACCGCTGCTTGCGGCCTCATGAGATCGCTCTGGGCCAGGCCCGCGTCTTCTTGCTGCCGGAGGCTGCTTCTCAGAGCTTCGACGTCCAGAAGAAGTTTTGAATTCACGCGTTTTCCTGAAAGATTATCCAGCAATACTTCCATTTTTGCCTGCGTGACGGCTTCGGTCTCCCGCGATGTAAAGAGATTGAAATAAAGCCTCTGGTTATCTTCCTGAACCCGGGCGAGCTGACCGGCCAGAATTTCCGCTTTTTCCTCCCCCAGGCGGGCGCGGACCTGAAGGTCGATACTTTGCCTCAAATGACTTGTTTCGGAAATTGAATAAACGAGCATCCCGGAGACGGCGCTTCCCATAAAAACCCCGGCCGCGATACAAACCGCGCCGATCGAAGTCAGCTTCTTGCGGGCCGATTCCTGATACCCCGTGGCCGCTTCCTCGCGCACCCTTCGCTCTCTTTCCAGAGCGTGCTTCAGATTGACGGCTTCTTCCTGAACGCGGAGTAATTGTTCTTTTGCCCTCCGGGAAGAGGTCTCGCTTGTTTCCAGCTTCTTGTAAAGCTCCACCATCCGGGCTGTCTGTTTGCGGCTGTAAAGATGAAAACTGATGCCGGCTCCCGCCAAAGCCGTGAGCGCCGCGAAAACCGCACCGTACGAGTAATAAATATCCATCATAACCATCCTTTTTTGAGTTCTCTCTATTATCGGCCGGGCCAGCAGGAGTTTTTAGGAGGATTTCACGTGCGGCCCGCAGCCAGAATTAAAACGGTATCGGGAAAGACGCGCCTTCAGAAGATTTCGTTTTCCCGGAAAGGCGGTATTCCTTGAATAGGTTTTCTATTTCCTGATCCGAATAGGCGGTGATTTTTTTAAGTTCTACGATAAGCGGGCGTCTGGCGGGAGCGTCCACTTCAGCCATTTTACGAAGGTATCTTCCCACGCTGGCGGGATCTCTTACGGCATCAATCGTCCAATGCTTTTTTGAGGGGACGAGGTGAAGGAACGCAAGGTCCATGCCAGTTGTCCTGAAAATGCGGACCTTGAAATGACGTAACCTGGGAGCTTCTTTTATGTTTTCGATATTGTTGATCCGTCCCTGAAAAACAGACGGGTCTTCGGCGATGAGCTCCCGCCGTTTCTCTTCAGCGTATTTATCCGGGCCTTCATAAGCTTTCTTCATGTCAGCGCTCAGAATTTCGAATTGCTCCTTATATTTCCCCGACTTTTCGAAATCGTAGTACTGTTCGATCACTTTCTCGGGCGGGAGTTCAGGAGCGACCGGTTTTAAAAAATGAAGGGCGATGGGGATTCCCATAAGTCCTATAAAAATAGCGCCTGCAGGCATTGCGTAGCTCAGAATTTCATTTTTCAGTGAGCTGCGTTTGTTTCCTCTTATCTCCTGCCGCATCGTATTCTTCGAGACGCGCCTCGTAGCGTCGGTATCTTCTTCGATGAAAAACGGTTTGAGATCCCTGCCTTCGAGCTGCTCGCGGGCCGCCTCTTCACTCGCGGCTTTGAGGGTGCCGGCGCAGTCATAGCCGTTATGGTCTTTCGCTTTGTACTTATAATATTTGGGTTCCATGATCAGACCTGTTATTGGTTTTTTTTCCAAGAAGTGCCGCGCCGATGACGCCGGCCGAATCTCCAAGCTTGTTTTTTACAATGGGAGTGATGAGCTCATCGCTGAAGATATTTCGCCTGACTTCACTCACACCTGTCGAATAAATTTCGTCGATATTAGAAAGGCCTCCGCCCATAACCACAACGTCCGGATCCAAAATGTTGATAAGGTTTGCCAGGCTCCTGCCGAACAGGGAAAAGAATTTCGCCATAAATGTCCGCGCCGGTTCATAGGCCTCCCGGTATCGTTCCATCAGAACTTTCACCGTGACCCGCTCCGAGAAGCTTTCAAAAAAAGCCCGTTCCAGGCCGCCTCCGCTGATGTAGGTTTCCACACAGCCGCGGCTTCCGCAATAGCATTGAGGTCCGGAGGGATCAATCGACATATGGCCCCACTCACCCCCCAATCCCTGGAGGCCTCTGTGAATTTGTCCGTTAACAATCAGGCCTCCGCCGCATCCGGTTCCCATAATGACCCCAAAGACGACTTTCTTCCCCGCTCCGGCCCCGTTCATTGCTTCCGCCAGGGCAAAGCAATTGGCATCGTTCTCGAGTAGGACGGGAATCTCTAGCAAGATTTCAAGATCATTAACACCGAGCCGGTTATTCAAACAAAGGGTATTTGAATTCTTTAACTTTCCCGTGACCCGGGAAACCGTTCCCGGCGTGCCAACGCCGAGAGTATGCCTGCCGCCGCCCGATTCTTTTTCTAAGATGCCGTAGAGCTTTTTGATCTGGGAAAGAATATGCTCATAACCCTGGTCCTGTTCTGTATCGATTCGCTTCCTGAACAAAATCTGGCCTGTTTCGTCAAGGACCGCACCTTCGATTTTCGTACCGCCTAAATCAATTCCCAGGTGGAGCATAAGTTCCTTTTATATATCATTGCGATCATAATCATTTTCGGCGAAAGAAGAAAGAAAGTGCATGCGGTTTTTTTCTGCTGGAAGGCCGGAGGAAATCAGCGTGACGGTGCGGGAAGAATCATAGGAGCGGGGAGCCCCTGTTGAGTATTCTGAAATGACTGCCCTTTTTCTGAAAGAACAGCCGGGAAAGAGTTGTCACTAATAGCGTTTTCAAGCACTATAAGCTCGTGGCTGAGCACGTCCCGCAGCAAATGCCTGTTTCCTTCGGCAGAAATGACTTCGTAGGGAAACCCGGTCTTTTCCGAACGGAACGAAACCCGGCTCACAAAATCCTTCGCGGTCAGGATCGGATTGTTTTTATACTGCGGGTGGCGCATCTTCCATCGAAGCCAGCCGGAAGCTTTTGCTCCATCAAAATGTTCTCCGTTACGTATAAAATTCGCAGGAGACCGGTTCATCGCGGCTAGGAGATAATTGATTTTATCCATTTCACTAATGGCGGTTCGGTCTTTCAGAAAATTTTGAAGGGCGGCGGCCCGGGCGGCGCCTGAGTCGAGATAGAGGGGGATTTCGGTGGTCAATGGAGCGAGGCTGTCGGCCTGGTTAGGCCCTGAGAGATTCCCGTGATTCAATGAGCTGCACCCCGCGATGAGAGGGACACAGAGCAACAGTATGGCAGTACGCATAGCGTTCCTTGAAAAATGAAAGAGCGGGTACTTTTTACATCTATAAAAAATGTAACATATGTTTTTTCGGATTGCTATGAACTGGAAAAAATGATCGCATAAACTATTTGGCTCCTCGTTTTTTATCTGTTTTCAGGCCTTGCCTGCCCGTATCGCTTCGGTTAGTATGGCTTTAAATCCGTCAAACATCCCGGGGAAAATATGCCTTCAGACCTGAACGATAAACGTGCCCTTGAACCGCCTTTGGGAGAAAAAAAGGTGCTTATGCACTCCTGCTGCGCTCCTTGCTCCGGGTCCGTCATACAGGATATCCATGAAGCCGGGGTCGAGCTGACGGTCTACTTCTATAACCCCAATATCCATCCCCGCCACGAATACGAAATCCGCAAGGAAGAGAATATAAGGTATGCCGAGAAGGTCGGCATCCCATTCATCGACGGAGATTACGACGCCGAACGGTGGTTCCAAGAAATGAAGGGCCACGAACAGGATCCCGAAAGAGGAGAAAGATGTTCGATGTGCTTTGAAATGCGGTTCGTAAAAACCGCCGAATACGCTTACAAAAACGACTTTAAAGTGATCACAAGCTGCCTTGCGATCTCGCGCTGGAAGGATTTTGAACAGGTCACGACAGCAGGGATCCGGGCGGCGGCGCTCTATCCGGGAATCACTTACTGGGCCTACAACTGGCGGAAGCAGGACGGCTCTCAGCGCATGATCCAGATAGCCCGGGAAGAAAGATTCTATCAGCAGCAGTACTGCGGCTGCGCTTACAGTTTGAGGGATACAAACAAATGGCGCATGGAAACGGGCCGGCCCAAGATTGAACTTGGGAAAGATTATTACGGCCCCAAGAACGAAAACCCGCCTGAACGGGCTCCCCTCTAAAAAAAAGCCGGTCGTTTGAGACCGGCTTTCTCCGAAGTTTACTTTTATTCTTTTATTAAACCCGGTAGCCGACTTCCCCCGCCTGCTGAACTCTCGTCCGGAGATCGCCTCTGAAGTCTTCTTCACGCTGATAGCGGCGCATTCTGGCGTATTCCATCGTTCTCTGCGGATCATTCATCTGCATCGCCATCATCGCGTCAGGCCCGCCTCTGGCAGTGCGATAGGCGTCGACGCCGCTCCAGGTATGGTTGGCAAGCAGAGGTGCAATACCGAACCACACTGCTCCTCCGCTGCTCACGGTCCCAAGGATTGCGATTGCAGTAATGGATGCGACTTCCACGCCTGCCATGATTTTAGTCTTGGTTGACCCGATTTCCCCATTCATAGCCTGTCCTGTCGTGGGAAGCAGGAAGGAAGAAACGCCTTCCTTCACCCCGGGCCTGGCGGCGTAAAGCGGCTCAATTGAGAGAGAAAGCGTAAAAAACAATGCCATCACAACGAGAGCTGATTTTTTCATGGGGGTCTCCTTTGCCAAAAACCGGGCGGACGCGAATAAAGATAGTTTGGATAATTATTTAACGGCTGGAAGGAGAGAAGCTTGATCGGGAAATACCTAATTCATAGAGCTTGACGGATAGATTTCTTCTTCCATCAGGTCAATGAGGTGCCGGAGCCGGCAATTCGAATTGGTGGTCTCGAAAAGATCCTGTTTGAGCTGCTTATTTGTGTTCAGCATATACGCTGCCAGAAAAGAAAGACTTAAAGGATCGTTGTATTCCGGGGGCAGCTTATACGGTTTGTGCGGAGTTTCGCTGTTAAATCGCAGTTTCAGGAGCAGAAGCTGGCGTAGACGGGAGGCCAGCTGTCCGAGCTCGGCTTCGTCATCTATTTGATCGGACAGCAGCCTGATTTTCGCGATCCGGTAGGGTTCCATTTGAACATAGTTCAGAATTCTGGCCCGGCACAGTCCCTTCAAAACAATATGAGAAGTACCGTCGCCGTTTTCGACAAGAACGCGGATATATCCCACCCCTACTACGTCGCACGCAGGGACGGGTTCTTCCGCCTTTTCCCACCCTTCCTTCAAGAGGGATACCGCCATCAGTTTGCTTCCGTGATAGCAGTCTTTAAGCATCTTCCGGTAGCGCGGCTCAAATATATATAAGGGAAGATCGATGTGCGGAAACAGAACTGTTTCAGGCAAGGGGAAAACCGGGACCTCGTCAGGTAGATGCGAGAGCACAAAACGGTTTTCATGAGGCTTGTTTTCTTTGGGCATAAGATAATGCTATCACGCGTGAAAGTCATTGGCAACCCGCAGCAACGACCGGGCTGCGCGGGCCGCCAAACGTGTTTACTAAATGGGAATGCGGGGGTAGTCAGCCGATGTGCCGTCGAGAAATTTATTGAGTTCCTGAAGCAGTACAGTAACGCTTACGCCGCAGTAAACCGCGGGATATTTTTTCAGGTAGGCCGTTGATTTGGCGGCGAGAGATACCGCGCCGTAGCGGTTTCCTTTCTGCACATGAACCAGAGCGGCGGCGACTTGAATTAAACCCTGATAAAAATCCCGCCGCTCACCGGTTTCTTCGCGCCAGCTTTTTTCAAGCACCTCGTGCGCTTGGAAAAAATGCCCGCCGTTAAAAAGACGGGCGAATTCCTGTATCTCGGCTTCGGGCAATGTTACACCCAATGCGATATAAAATCGATCAGCAGCCTGACTCCGACGCCCGTTCCTCCGACCGCGGAATCATAGCGGGGAGATTCGCACCAGGCCGTGCCCGCGATATCAAGGTGCACCCAGGGCGTATTGGCCGGAACGAATTCCTTGAGAAACATAGCGGCCGTGATCGTGCCGCCGTAAGGGCCGCCCGTATTTTTCAAATCCGAATGAGAACCCTTTATCTGGTCGAAATATTCATCCCACATAGGTAATTCCCAGCACCGCTCGCCGGTCCTTGCGCCTGATTCTTTAACGCGTTCCGTGAGCTTCTCATCATTACTCATCAGACCGATTGCCTGTTCGGCAAAGGTCGCGGCGCACATGCCTGTCAATGTGGCGAGATCGATGATGGCTTTGGGCTTGTACACCTGCGAATAAGCGAGAGCGTCCCCCAGAATGAGCCGCCCTTCCGCATCGGTATTGATGACCTCGACTGTTTTTCCGTTATGCATCCGGATGATATCGCCGGGGCGGGTGGGATCTTCCGAGACGTTGTTTTCCGCAGTGGGGGCCAGAGCGACGACGTGAGCCTTGAGCTTCAGGCCGGCCAGGGCTTTCATCGTGCCAATGACAGCGGCAGCGCCGGACATATCGTATTTCATCTTTTCCATGCCCTTTGCACCTTTGATAGAAATACCGCCGGTATCAAAGGTCACACCCTTCCCTACGATGCAGAGCGTTCCTTTTCCGGCATACTGTTTGCCGTACTCGAGGATGATGAGCGCTGGCGGCGTCGAGCTTCCCTGTCCGACACCGATGAGTCCTCCCATATTCAGACGTCTGAGCTGGGCTTCTTCGAGCACTGTGCATTTCAGCTTGTTCGCGGAAGCCATCTGCCGGGCGGCGATTGAAAGAGTCTTGGGATTAAGGATATTAGCGGGTTCATTGATAAGATTGCGGGTGAAATTAACGGCCTCGGCGACCAGGCCCGCCTGCTGCACGGCTTTCTGGACTGACGCATCCGCCCGCCCGGAAACTATTTGAATAGCTGTCTCAGGAGCTTTAGGAATCGCTTTACCGTTTTTGGTCTTATATTTGTCGAATTGATACGCGGCGAGATGCGAAATCTCGGCAATGGCGTAGGCCGCGTCGGTAATGCTTACTTCACTCGAAGAAAAGCTATCAGCGAGAAGCCTGGCATTCTTCAGGTTTCTCTCGCGCAGGATCCGGACGACCTGGCCGGCCGCCTTACGGACACATGCGATCTTATAATTCTTTTCCTGGCCGAGTCCGATAAGAACGATTTCAGGAGCGTTCTTGTTATCAGTGCTGTAAGAAGAAAATACTTCACCAAAACGGCCTTGAAATCTTGCGCTTTTCAAAGCGGTTTTCAAGAGCTCCACAAATCGGGGTTCCTGCTGCTTGAGCGCCGTGGGCATGTCTCCTTTTTCAAAATAACCGGCGAAGAAAATATCCGCTTTGGATGCTTTGGCAGAAGAAGAAGCAAATGAGACTTTCATGAAATCCTCCGTTCAGAATAACTGGGGTAAGAAATAGTTCGAAATGTCAGATCTTTTATACCAGATATTAAGCTTTTGTTTAACTTACATTTCTCTTTTCTACGGTCTTACACTCTTGCTGCGACGGCGAAGACAGCAGGACGGCTTATTCTACGGTCACACTTTTTGCAAGGTTTCGAGGCTGATCTACGTCCCGTTCATTGTGCACCGCGATTCTATAAGCGAAGATCTGAAGAATGATAGCGGTAAGGACGGGCGTGTAACACTCTTCCGTTACGGGCACGGAAAAGAAAAAGCGCGATTTTTTCGGGAGTTCTTTATCTCCTTCCGAGCCTATAGCGATGACGATGCCGCTGCGGGCGCGGATTTCCTCGATATTTGAAAGCATCTTATCGTAGGTCTTGGAAAAGGGTGCAACGCAGATGACGGGCTGATTGTTGTCGATGAGAGCGATGGGGCCGTGTTTCATTTCGCCCGCGGCATAGCCGTGAGCATGGGCGTAAGAAATTTCCTTGAGTTTCAAGGCGCCTTCCAGGGCGGAGGGGAAATTGTAGCCCCTGCCCAGAAAAAGAAAGCTCCGGTGCTGATAGAGTTTTTTTGCGCAGAGATCTATTTTTTTGTATTGTTTGATGACCTTTCTGCTTAATTCGGGAATCCGGTTGAGGCCTTTCAGCAAGCGGGACATTTCCTTAACTCTCAAAACTCCTCTGCATTCTCCCAGCAAAAGAGAAAGAAGCGTGAGCGTCATCAGCTGCGCCGTATAAGCTTTGGTTGAAGCCACGCCGATTTCGGGACCGGCATGAGTATAAATAACGGTGTCTGCCTCGCGTGCGATGGTACTTCCGACAACATTCACGATGGCGAGAGTCATGGCCCCCTTCGCTTTCGCTTCGCGTAACGCCGCAAGAGTATCCGCCGTTTCCCCGGATTGCGTAATCAGAACAACCAGATCTTCCCGCCCGACGACGGGATCGCTGTAGCGAAATTCACTCGAGACCTGCGCGTACGAGGGAAGCCGGGCAAAGTTCTCGAGCAAAATACCGCCCACGAGACCCGCGTGATAAGCTGTGCCGCAGCTGACAAGAAAGACCTTCCGGATTTTAACGAGCCTTTTGACGGCTTTTTCATCGAGTGAATCAAAATAAATTTTTTGTTTCTGAAGGACTCTCTTGCGAAGCATCTGTTTCATTACTTCCGGCTGCTCATGAATTTCCTTCAGCATAAAATGAGGGTAACCTTCTTTGGCCGCCTGGGCCACGGACCAGCGGATCGTAACGGGACTCCTTTTAACGGCCTTGCCTGTTTTCAGAGAAAAAACGCTCGCCTCGTCTCTAGACACCCAGGCGTAGTCATCATCATCCAGGTAGATGATCTTATCCGTATAGGCGAGAAGAGGCGTAACGTCGCTCGCCACAAAGTTTTCTCCTCGCCCGAGTCCAATGCAGAGTGGATTCGAACGGCGGAACACGTAAACACGGCCGGGAGATGCGGCATGAAGAAGCACGAAGCTGAAATACCCCTTGAGACGCTTGAGCGCTTTGGGGAAGGCTTTTTCGATCGGCATGGTCTGAAGATAGTAACCGATCAGATTCGCTGCAACTTCCGTGTCCGTTTCGGAAAGAAAGGGGACACCTTTTTCCAGAAGTTCGCGTTTCAGCTCAGCGTAATTTTCTACGATTCCATTATGGACCAGCGCTATCTTTTTGCGATAGTCCTGATGAGGATGGGCATTTTTCCGGGAGGGTGCGCCGTGAGTCGCCCAGCGCGTATGTCCAATCCCCGAAGAACCGGCGATGTGCAGGGATTTGATTTTTTCTTTTAACGCACCGAGCTTGCCTTCCTCTTTTTCCACATGGATTTTTCCGTTCTCCTCGTCAAGACAAGCGATACCCGCAGAATCGTAGCCGCGGTATTCCAGTGTCTGCAGTCCTTTCATGAGAACGGGAAGGGCTTCTTTAGATCCTATATAACCAATAATTCCGCACATATTTTTCCGTCTCTGCCGGCAAGAAAACCGTTCCGGTGATTATAATTTTTGACACCGCATTTCTAAACACATAATATGCTCGTATATGACAAACGACAACAGGCGCAGGCATTTTTTCATCAACAAGCCCTTGCAGCTCCGCTATATGGTCTATCTTACCTTACCTCTCCTTACTATCACCGCCGTCATCATGCTTGCACTTTATATCGGTATCTGGGGAAGCATGCTTGACGCATTCAATGATGAAAGACTTCGCACGGATCTGCTTACCGCTTCGAGGCTGACGGAATACGAGCAGGCACGACAGCCGGTCGACGGCGAAAAGAACAAAACCCTGCTTTTTTTCAAACAGGCGGAAAAGTTAAGCCAGAGGCAGCGGGAAGTCTTCAAGGAAATTCTGGACAATTCGAACGAAAAAATTATCCCGAAATTCATTCTCCTCATGGTCTTCATTGCCTGGGGTTCGGTTTATATATCGCATAAGGTTGCCGGCCCGATTTATCGCTTCGACAAGACTCTAGATGAGGTCAAAAAAGGAAATTTGAGAGTGCGGATTCATCTAAGAAAAGAAGATGAGGGGCAATCTCTGGCCAAGACGTTTAACGAAACGTTGAGCGGGCTCGATCAGACTTTTTCTAAAATAAAAAATATCATCCGCGAGAACGAGGCGGATGCTCCCAAGATGACCTCCCGGCTGAAAGAAGAGTTATCAAAGATTAAGACCAGTGCGGACATTTAGGCTTCTTCTAGCTTCCGGTATTCTGCTGATTCACACCTTCTCCTGGCCTTTCACGGGGCTATGTTACGACCTTTCTAAAGAGGACGCCGCGCTTCTTACTCAGATAGAAAAGGACACGTTCCAGTATTTCCCTCGAATGTCGGACAAACTTACCGGCCTGACAAAAGACACTTCGCGCCCCGGTTCTCCTGCCTCGATCGCAGCGACAGGATTCTCTCTGGCCGCAATCGCCATAGGCGCTTCTCATCAATGGATTCCAGCGGACTGGGCAGAAGAAACCCTGCGCAAGACCATGAAAACCCTGCTTACAAAAGCTCAGCATGAGAGAGGTTTCTTCTATCACTTCCTGGATACAAAAAGCGGGCGCCGCGTGTGGCAGTCGGAAGCTTCCTCGATAGATACCGCCTTGCTCGTCGCCGGTGCCCTGGTAGCGGGTCAGTATTATCCGGGCACGGATATTGAGCGCATGGCCAACAGTCTTTATGAAAGGGTCGACTGGAAATGGATGATGAACGGAACCGATCTTATTTGCATGGGCTGGAAGCCGGAGACGGGATTTCTCCCCTATTACTGGGACACTTACAACGAGCAGCTCATTCTTCAGGCTCTTGCGGTCGGCTCGCCCACCCACTCGGCCGGGAAAGTCGCGTGGGACACATGGTTAAGGCTGGAAGACGAATATCAAGGCTACAATGTGGTCTACTCGCATTCCGGAAGTCTCTTCACATATCAGTTTCCCCACGCCTTCATCGATTTCAAGGATCTGGACGACGCCGGCATCAATTATTTCGATAATTCCGTCCAAGCGACTCTCGCTAATAAAAAATATTCCATGTCGGCGCGTGCTGAGCACAAAGCCTACACGGAAAATTCCTGGGGCTTATCTGCATCCGTCGGCCCGGGCGGTTATAAAGCCTATGGATCAAAACCCGGAGAAGGCGCACACGACGGGACGATCGCGCCCTACGCTGCTGCGTCCTCAATTATATTTACGCCGGAAGAATCGGTTCCGGCCCTGCGATTTTTTTATGAAAATTACAAGGCGAACCTGTACGGACATTTTGGTTTCAAGGATGCGTTCAATCTCGACAAAAGATGGTGGGCTGACGAATACCTGGGGATAGATCAGGGCATTACTCTTTTGATGCTGGAAAATTTTCTGAATGACGGGGTAATCTGGAAAAAATTCATGCCGCTTCCGGCGATAAAGCGTTGGATCAATCTCTGCGAACTTCGAAAAGAAGAGTAGCTTCGAGCTACTCTTTCGTCATGAACCGGATGGCCAGTCTTGCGGCGGTTTCTTCTATTACATCCATTTTATCGTAAGTGCCCCTGAGGATTTCATCTTTGATCTCCATAAGGCGTCCCATATTGGGTTCAGGGACTATGGGAAGAAGCCGGATATACTTTCTTATTTCCTGCCACAGAACTTCATCTTCGCCCTGTTCGACAACGGGCTTATTGATCTCTATTTTTTTACGTTTTCCCCCAAAATCATGTCCGGATATCTTCATAGCTCCCCTTAAACAAACCTTGGTAAAAACTCGTATCTAACTCTGCAAACCAGTTACCTGAGCTAGAGAAGATATCGGCTTGGCAAAAAGGGAACTTAAGGTTCTGAGGTAATTTATCTTTTAGACATCGAGTGTCAGCTCACCGACCTTTCTGGTAAGGTGCGATCTCAAACGAGTTACAACTTTTGTGTGAATTTGGCACACCCGCGACTCGGAGACGTCAAGGATCTCTCCAATCTCACGGAGGGTCAGGTTCTCATAGTAATAAAGCACGATCACGAGCTTCTCTTTTTCAGGCAGTTCATCAATGGCTTTGGCCAGAATCTCCTTCACTTCATTCTGGTGGACATAGTTGAACTGGTTCGTAATCAGAGAATCTTCGATCGTCTGAAGGCGTGAGATCGGTTTATTACCGTCATCATTCTGCCAGACTTCATCGAGCGACAGGAAAGTTGTCGAGTTAAGATCGCTGTAAATTCCATTTAGTTCATCGGTGCTGATGTTCAGAGCCGTAGCAAGTTCATCATCGCTCGCAGAACGGCCATGTTTTTCCTCGAGTTCTTTGCACTTTTTTTCGATCTCTCGAGCTTTCTTTCTTAACAACCGGGGAGCCCAGTCCAGCTTTCGTAGTTCATCCATGATCGAGCCGCGTATGCGTGCCACGGCATAAGTTTCGAATTTATTTCCTTGAGAGACGTCATACTTATTGATCGCGTCAAACAGGCCCAAAATTCCATAACTTACAAGATCATTGAATTCGACATTGGGAGGAAGGCCAATCGCGACCCGTCCTGCAACATACTTTACGAGGTAGAGATACTTCTTAACGATATCTTCCCGCAGTGCCTGGCTCTTCGTCCTCTTGTACTTCTTCCACATTTTAATTTCTTCTTCACGCATAGGGGGCTCCTAGCTTAGAGTTATGTTTACTTCTTTGTTTTTTGTTGTTCGAGGATCTTTTTAATCTGAAGAAGAGTGTAATTCTTTGACTGCAGTATTTTGATTTGCTCTAAACGCTCAAAAACGCTTTCATCATAAAGCCGGTGGCCGGAGGCTGTTCTCTTAGCCTCCTGGATGAGGCCCGTCAGTGTGTAGTTATGAATGGTTTGTCTCGAAAGACCGGTATATTGCATCACTTCACCGATTTTGTAGAGTTTCTCGTGTTTCACGATGCCTGAGCCTCGCTGTTTTTTACGATCTGTTCGTGAAGCCGAACCGCTTCCTTATCCTGCGGATCAAGCAGCATGATTTTTTCTGCCGTCAGCTTAGCTTTACTCCATTGCTTCTTTTCTATTAACGTCTTGAGTTGTTCTCTGTAACGCTGGGACCTTATTGCCATTTCATCGCGATGGATTCTTTTCATCACGATCTGCTGCGTCTTGCCTTCTTCTTGAGCTTTTTTATGAATTTGATCTATTAATTCGGAAGCTTCAACATTTGTTGGATCGTAGTTGAAGACATTTTCAGCGGCAGACAAGGACTCTTCATACTGGGATCTGCGAAACAACTCCTGCGCCCGTTCCAACCACGTCTTTGCCTGGGTCGCATTCTCTTCGTCATCCAGCTCTTCAGGCACTTTGGTATCAAAGGCTTCTTTCTGCTGGGCTATTTCTTTTTCGAGTACCTCAGCCATGAGCAGCTGATACTCGGCGTTATACGGGTCGTCTTCGAGGAGCCGGCTCACCATCTTTCGAGCTCGGTAATACTCACCCGCATCGACTGCCGCTTCCACGTCTATCACATCTGAGCCCGCGGACTTTTCGTTCACCGGCTTATGAGAAAGAGCTGTGCATCCTGAAATCAGCATTGCCAGTAATATTGAAATCTCACGTTGCATATCGTACTTTACATTTTGTAAATTACAATCTATAAATCTTAATGTTTTTCGTCAAGGAATATTTACAACTATTATTATCATCTTCTATCAATAGTATGTAATTGTATGCGGCTCTACTAGATATAGTGGACATTGCCCCGGCTTTTTTTTAAGGCATACCCTGAATGAGACGATAATGGTAGATACGCAGGGGGGCATACATGACGTACAGAAGGCTGATTTATCTTAAATTTCAGAAGGGCTGGACCACTCAGGAATTAATGAAAAAATTCCCTCATGTGATTGAGAGAGTCAGCGAGGTCGCTCTGGCAGATCTTCCTATGAACGTTTTGGAGAAGGTGGTGACTGAAAAAACCGTCTTGGACCGCATTATAACCCTGAAGATAATGAGGAGTAACCGCGCCGGCAGGATTATTTCGAGGAAAAAATTCCCATTTTTCTAAACTTTTGATAGCGCAGGACGGTTAGTTCCTTCCTCGGAATTTCTCTCAATTCCATTAGCGCCTTGTTCACGGTCCGTCTGATATTTTCAGCTGTCGCTTCAAAATCCCTGTGCGCGCCGCCCAGCGGTTCTGGAATCATATCATCAATCAAACCGAGCTGAATGAGATCTGCGGCAGTGAGTTTCAATGCCTTGGCGGCATCTTCCGATCGGGCTGAATCTTTCCAGAGAATAGCTGCGCACCCTTCCGGCGAAATGACTGAATAATACGCATTTTGCAGCACAAAAACGCGATCGCCGATACCGATACCCAAAGCGCCGCCGCTTCCGCCCTCCCCTATTACTATCGCGATAACCGGCACTGTGAGACCTGTCATCTCCCTAAGGTTATGAGCAATCGCTTCGGCCTGTCCTCGCTCTTCCGCGCCGATACCAGGATAAGCACCAGGCGTATCGATAAGGCAAAGAATGGGTATTCCGAATTTATTTGCTAGTTTCATGATGCGAAGCGCTTTCCGGTAACCTTCCGGATGAGCGCTGCCAAAACTCCTCAGAAGATTCTCTTTCGTATCTCTGCCCTTTTGATGTCCAATGATGCAAATAGGCTCTTTACCGCCCCATTTTGCAAATCCCGCAACAATGGCGCGGTCGTCACTAAAGTATTTATCGCCATGTAGTTCCAGGAAGTCTTTGGTAAGGTATCTGACATAGTCCAGCGTATAAGGCCTCATCGGATGCCGCGCTACCTGGACGCGCTGCCAAGGCGTCAGATTATCAAATATCTCCTCCAGGGCTTTCTCCATCTTCTTTTCTGCGCTGGCAATTTCACCCGATAAATCAATTCCCTTTTCTGTCGATTGACGAAGTTCGTTTATTTTTTTTTCCAGATCGACGACAGGCCGCTCAAAAGGCAGGCATGTCTCGGCGAGATTTCGTGTACCGAGCGTAACTTTTTTCTTGGGCTCTATATTATCCAAAACGCTTTCTTCTTTCTTCCGGCTGGATGACTTGGCTTTTTTTGTCATTAGGGTTTCCACTTTGATGAACTGGCTATCCGAAGAGAAGCGTCGAGCTTCTTCCGGCAAGTCCCGGGACATTGGTGTCAGGACTAATCGGTTATCGTGACTTCCGTTCCGGTAGGAATAAATTCGTATAATTCTTCCACTTCACTATTGAGCATTCTGATGCAGCCCAGACTGGCTTGGGTTCCGATACTGTCAGGCTGCGTTGTGCCGTGAATACCATAACCCTGCTTATCAAATCCGAGCCAGCGAGTCCCAAGAATATTCTCCGGATTTCCAGGAGGCACAACTTTTCCCTGGTGATACCACGTCGGATCCACGAGCTTGTTAACGATTTTGAACGTACCCACGGGAGTATTATTGTCCTTACCCGTCGCAACGGAATAATGTCTGATCAATTTATCTTTCATGAATAACAGGAGCATGTTTTCCGATTTATCAACTCGAATGGCGAAAGGCGCCGTGATGATCTTAAGTTTCATGGCCGGGCGGATCATGTCTTTTGGAAGGTTATTAACTTTCTTTATTAAACCAACCGTCGTTTTATTTGCCTTCGCGATATTGTGTAGATTGTCACCCGGCTTCACAGTATAAAAAAGACTATAGGATTCATCGGCTTGATCTGGAGAAAAAATCAACCGCCAGTTTAAACCCTCGTACGCCGTAGCAATCTTATTTTGAGTCTGCCGCGATAAGTCCTTGCGAGACAGAAGCTTTTCATACGCGACGAGCGCTTCAGGGTGCTTGCCGGCACTTTCTAAGGATCTCGCTGTCTTCAAATCAGCGGCTGCCTGCAGGGCGGGACTTTTCGACTCCGTCTGCGAGTAAACATTTTCGGTCAAGCCAAGGTTGAGCGCCAGGAACAATAATACAGTATGAGTCGTTTTCATCTTTCGCCGAAATCCTTTCATCTTAAGAGACCTGTCGTTCAAGAAAGACCGCAGATAAGAAAAGTAATAACGATACCGAGCAGAGCTCCCGCAAAAACCTCCACGGGCGTATGACCAAGCAGCTCTTTGAGCCTTTCTTCAGCAAATTGACCTTTCTCGTACAGCTCATCAAGCATTTTATTGAGAATTTGAGACTGCTTGCCGGCACTACGGCGCACGCCGGCAGCATCAAACATGATGATAATAGTAAAAACCAGCGAAAGTAAAAAGGGCATTGTCATGAATCCGTAATAAAGGCCAACCGAAGAGGCAACGCTGGCGACCGAGGCCGAATGGGAGCTAGGCATGCCTCCCGTATCGAAGAGCCATCTGAAATTGAAGCGTCTTTCGTTGACCATTCCTCGTATGACCTTCGTCAATTGCGAAAGGAACCAGCTAAGGAAAACCGCCCAGAAAGCCCTTTCCGGAGGAAAAGGAATATCTAAGGAAACCGCAGGATTAAATGGAGTCACGGGCTGATAGGTTGACGGCAATCACAAAATATGATTCAATGTCATAATTCGTATAGTTTTTAATAAATCATACCTCGCCTGTTACCGGAGAGAAAGGTGGATTATAAATTTGGAGCCTCCAAAAAGCAAGAATCATTTATCAATCGCCAAGGTGGAAAGTGCGGCATGCCTAGGTGTGCAAGCTCATCCGATTCAGATTGAAGTGGATGTCACGCAGGGGCTTCCACAATTATCCATCGTCGGGTTGCCTGACGCCAGCGTAAAAGAAGCCCGGGAAAGGGTCAAGGCGGCCATAAAAAACTCACGCCTTCCTTTTCCAGCGGAACGCATTACCGTTAACCTGGCTCCCGCAGACCTGCGCAAAGAAGGTTCCGCTTTCGATTTACCGATTGCTCTTGGGATTCTTTGTGCGGCAGGCGTCCTTGCTCCCGAAATGCTCGAAGGCTATGTATTTCTCGGTGAACTTGCATTGGATGGGTCGCTGAGGGCATTTAAAGGCGCGGTGGTTATCGTGGAGCACTTTTCGGCCATGAATCAAGCCATGATCATCCCTGAGCAAAATTCAGGGGAAGCTTCCTTAATCCGTAAAGGGCGAATATATCCTGCCGGCAATCTAAGACAGGTCGTTCAATTCCTGACCGGAGAAACAGATATATTGCCTTTGGCTGTTAATAAAGACACACCTCCTGCCGCGGTGCTGCATTCGGTCAATTTTTCTGACATTCGTGGGCAGAGTCTAGCGAAGCGGGCGCTAGAAATCGCTGTTGCCGGGGGTCATAATATTCTGCTCATCGGTTCGCCTGGATCTGGAAAAACCATGATGGCAAGAAGCATTCCTTCGATATTGCCGGGTTTGAGTTTTGAGGAAGCTTTGGAGATCACTAAGATTCATAGTGTCGCAGGTCAATCCCACAACATCGATCAAATGATATGGACGCCGCCTTTCCGCAGCCCTCATCATAATATGTCTGCAGCCGCCATGACCGGCGGCGGGAGCAGTCCCAAACCGGGTGAAATATCGCTTGCTCATGGCGGAGTGCTTTTTCTGGACGAGCTCCCCGAATTCCGCAGAGACGTTTTGGAATCTCTGCGTTCGCCGCTGGAAGATGGAATGATCACTGTCTCCCGGGCGAAACTTCAGATCACCTATCCCAGCCGTTTCATGCTGGCGGCGGCAATGAACCCATGTCCGTGCGGATTCTTAAACGATCCCAAGCGAGGTTGCCGATGTTCTTTGGCACAGATTCAGAAATACAGAAATAGAATATCCGGACCTATTTTTGACAGAATCGACCTTCATGTGGAGGTTCCACCGCTGCCTTATGAATCAATGATAAGCGAAAGGATCGAAGAAGCTTCTGAATGTATCCGGCACCGAATTTCAGAAACCCGAAAAAAACAAGCGGTACGTTACGGCGGGCGGCCTCTTGCTCTTAATTCCACAATGAGGCCGGATGAAATGAAACTATACGCCGCACCCCACCGCCGCGCGCAGAAACTGCTCGAGGCTGCGATGAAAGAATTTTATCTTTCAGCTCGGGCGTACTACAAAATCCTGAAAGTCGCCAGGACTATTGCGGATATGGAAAAAAGTGAGGATCTCGAAGAACATCATGTTGCGGAAGCGATCCAGTACAGGATCCTTGACATGCAGAGGAGCGGTTAATCCTGATGGAGGATGCCGAGAATCTGATCGGCATTTACTTCTACAAGAACCGGAGGAAGACTTTTACCTCCGCGAAGGGTTCTTACAAGAATATCGAGCGTTTGTGCCTGGGAAAACCAGTCCTGCTGAATCTGCAACGCGGGAGCTCCATTCTCGACAGTCGCGAGCCTGGAGCCTTTATTTCCCTGTTTACCGATAACATCAAAAACGTAGCGGGTATTTTCCGCAGAGGCAAATCCCTCTTTTACCGACAAATCTGCAAAAGATAATTTGTCTCCTGAATAAGTGAAATCATCGAGAGGATTCGCCTCTTCAAACCAGTATTTGGCAATGATATCACGTCTTTCCACAAGCGTTTTGGCCAGATAGTCGACGTCCTCGGAACTGGAGAGCTTGCCGGTTCCCAAGATGGCGCGAATATCACCGTCGGAAAAGGACTTGATGATTTTTGCTGCCCAGAAACCATCGGCCTTCGTGAGATTTTTGAAAGCGAAGTGCGGCAGCTGCACTTTGTACTTATCCGGACGGAAGCCGCTGTTATCAAAATAGCCGAGGGCAGGAGAAGTTGTGATTTTTTCCCCGGATTCACGCCATCTCCTCTGCCAAGGCTTTTCAAGCAGGCCGAGAGTAAAAAACGTTTTGAGCGTTTCGCCGCCGTCAAAGAAATATTCATAGCCAAACATGGGAGGCTTGGCACCTTTGGCCGCAGACCCGAGCGTGGAATTGAAATCGATCAGATAATGCTTCAAATAACGGCGGCCATCTTCTTCAACCAGCATATCGAGAGTATTGCCTTCTCTGGTATCGTTATTATTCAGCCATGACGCGAAAACCTGGAGAGCCCGAACGTCTCTGCGGTGCTCATGGTCGATGGCATCCTCAGGATCGCTTTTCCTCCGCGACGTGAGATTAAAGAATCCTTTATTCTCCCCCTTCAAAAGCTTGCTTGCCGACACTCGAAAATTGCCATCTGTATCGCGGGGGACGAAAAGCAGAAACTCTTCCAGCTTTTCGGAATTAAGCGGCTTTTTGAAACCGGTATCATCGATGATCGAAGCATTTTCACCTACTTGCAGCTGGTCGGCTCCGATCGTGACAACATCATACTGCGGCACATTGTAGCCAATAGCATGATAAAAACGGCTCGAGATGATCTCTGCGGCCGTCGCTAGTTCAAAGTAGTCAAAAGAATCGAACTTAATGAGATAATTATTCCCGGCGGTGTCGCGGACAAAAAATCCGGGGTGCAAACCCTCAGACTTGCCTTTCACCACTGAGACAGGGCCGCTGAGATCCATAGGGGTTTCTGTGTAGCCGCGTTCCAGGTCATCGGACGTGAGGCTTTTTCTTCCATGGCGATTGATAAAAAAACTGTTGTCAGGTACTTCATCGAAGGCATTTACGTCGCGGGAGCGGGCTTCCTTACGAAAAAGAGTACGATAAAGCCGATCCAGATGAAGAAGACCCGTGCTTTCATAATAAATACCTTGATCAAACATATCGCGGTAAAGTCCCGTTTCCTGCGCCTTGAGTTCCTGACAAAAGCCTGCCATCGGCAGCAAAGTCACAAGAACAGCGAAGAAAGATGCAAAACGAGCTGCGCTATTCATATTAGAAAGGTGTCCTGGATTTGACATAAACTTTGGTTCCTTCATCTCCGTGCGCTCCCTCGAGCGAGAGCAGCACCACATTAGCAACACTCAAACGAAAACCAAGACCATAGGATTCCCTGAAATTATTCAGCTTAAATTCGCTGAATTCTCCAAAAACCTGCCCTTCATCCCAGAATAAAACGGAATCAACCCGGAATTCCCGGTTTTCCCAGATAGCATACCTATATTCGACGTTAAAAAGGACAGAACTCTCGTCATAGAAACGATTATAGTCGTAAGAGCGCAGGGTCTGGCTGTTGCGGGGCCTTCCGGAAAAACCTCCGAGTTGAGCCATTTGATGGAAAGGGACTGTGCCGTTATTGATTTCATCATTATGTTCCCCATGAAAATGAAAGGCGAGCACACGCCGCTCTGAGGCAAGGCGTAAGTATTGGCTCAATTCGGTTTCATATTTAAAATAACGCGCATCGGATCCTGCGATACCCTCGTTATAGCTGAACGCGAGCCGTCTTTCACCACCGCGGGTGGATAGCTCCCTGTGGTTACGTGTATCATGCACCCATTCGGTTCCAAGGCTGAGGAGTTCGTCCCCCGCAAGTCCCGGGATATTCTGGCCGGCAAAAATTTCATCGATGATGCCGCGGCCGCCATCTTCACCGTTGGTGATATTGACATTTTTATAATTGAAGAAGACATCGCCGCTGACGGTGGGACGAGGATCATAACTTATCTTAGGACCAAGGGTGGTTGTTTCCATCTTATATGAAGTACCGTCGCCCGCGCTCGAATTGGGGCCGATACCATTGAAATGCACCTCAGGGCGCTTTTCGTACTGCACCATGCCGGAAGCACCAAGTCCCGACCCCGTCACATCCTGCCAGCCGAGCTCAGAACCTACCTGGAAATAAATATCTTTTGAACCGTATATCCAGCTGTTAGCTTTCCAATCCGGGAATCGGTTCCGTTGATTCGCCAGCCGAACCCAATCGACCTCGAGACCGTAATGTCCCTTCACAGGATTAACCAGTCCGAGATGCGGCGTGATTCCCCGATTGATCAGCGAGTCATAGGCCCACTCAATCCTGGTGTCGACGTGGTTTTTTTCAACGAATACCATCGTCTTATTGATGGGCCATCTAAGGATTTGCAGGGGATAGGTAAGAAAGTCTGTCGCGGCATTGCGGTCGCTGGAAGGCGCAGCCCCGTCACGGTAGACGCGTCCATAGCGGTCATATTCGGTGCCTTGGGCATATGCAGCCTGGGCCGAAAGCGTAAGCGAAAGCAGAATAAAGAGGGTTTTTTTAGGCATGTACGGTGTCAATGTCCTATTAACTTCGGCCTGATCCCGGCCTTTCTTAACCTGAATGCTCTTAATGGGGCATAAATATATTAGAAACGGCGCGAACGTGCAATGATAAAGATAGGGTATCGAGTCTTTTTAAAAAGGATATTCAGAATCCATTTTTTTTATGTCCAGATCGGGCCATTTTTCGCTTAATTTAAGATCCGATATAAGAAAGTGCCCTATCAGCGAAAACCAGTGGTCCTGATTTTTAAGAAAGTTCACGAGGATAGTCTTGATTTCATCTTCCCGGTATTTTGCTGACTCCTCGTCATCCATGATTTTCTGCACCATGATAAGTACATCCGGTTCGAGTGTATTCATCAGCAATTCGACGGCATGTGACCGGGCGCTCTGATTGCCCGCCGGATTAGAATTGAGTTCATCGTGAATAACGGCAATGGCTTCGTGTGGATAAAGCAGTTTGAGACATTGAAAAATCCTCTCGCGGCTTTCTTCGAGAAGCGCCTGTAGAGCGGTGTTCAGGTAGTCGTCCCGGATTCCGGATTTCTGCTTATGGTAAAAAGCCTTGATCTTTAAAAGGTGGCCGTAGATCGTCATTTCTCTCGCGATTTCACTCTTCACGAGGAACCGGTTGATTTTTACTTTAGGACTATGCCGGATGATCCGGTTGAGCGTCTTCAGAATGATATAACGAAGCACGTGCTCCTGGCGCCCGGCCAGCCTGTGAAGCAGCAGGTCGACCGTATCCTGTTTAGGGAAATATTCCAGAATCGAGATCGCTTTACGTTTAGTTTCCAGACTCTGTTCCGCGTCCCGGATAGTCTCGCTTATTTTTATGAGAATTTCCTGCTCGCCGCTGCGGGCCATCATCTGGATAGAATCCTGTTTCGCGGTTTTTTCGATTCCCATTAATTTTATCAGGAAAGCCGCATCTCTTTTTTCATTCACGTCCGGTGAAGCGCTTTGCTCTTCTTCGACCGGTTCTCTGCCGACCATATCGCTCACGACTTTTGCGGCAAATTTTTTGTCCTTGTCCGTGCGGTCATAAGCGTAGGCGGCAGCAGCAGCGAGTTTCCGGGCATAGGTCGACCTGTGATTCATGAATTTCCTGACTTCTTCAAACCCCTTCTCATTATGTAAAAAACTCAGCACCTCGGTCGCGTCCCTCGTTTCGACCGCTTTGTCGTATTGCCGGCGGTTGAGCAGGTAGTCTCGCAGCAGGTTCGAATAACCTCGCTTCATCCTCCAGGCAAGATACCCCCAGAGAGGAATAAGCGCGGTAATAAGAATACCCAGCTTCTCATAAGGAATGCTGAAGGCAGCGGCCGCCCATAGAATATAAAAACCGCCAAGGGCTTTGGCCGTCCTGAAGCCGAGCATATCGATGACGGGTTTTACACGGTGCCGGAGAGCGCTTGACAGAGGTAGATACAGAGTCTCTTTGCTTGCAAGCTGGACAGAATAATTGGCGCTCCCGTCGAAAATCCTCAATTGCTGCGACATCCATAAAAAAGGATAGAAAACGCTCGCAAGACTGAAGCCCGCCAGACCGATAGGCAGAAACCAAAGAGAAAACCCGACCCCGAAATAGCGCAGGAGAAAAGTGGTGACAAAGAACTGCATGCAGAATGAAATTCCGTTCAGCCAGGCCCAGAAGCTGCCAAAGTAAGCGGTGCGGTCCTGTTTGTCGAGAATCGTCATCTCGACGACCTTGCTGAATTGGGCGTCGACGACGGCGGAAGAAACTTTGGCAATAATGACGATAAGTGCAAGCATGATCAGATAGGAAGAGGCCTGGAATATTTTATGAATCGGTTTTTTTGCCAGCTCATCGTCTTCAGCGGATAGCTTTTTCATTTCGGGTGTAGCCGCTGCCGAGCGTTGATCGATACCGGAAATTTCATCGCGCAGGAGCGTGACGAAAAAAACACAGCCGAAAAGCATTCCAGCCGCCGCGAGAAGAAGATTTTCAGTACCCACAAACCGCACAAGCTGGCTCGTGATCACGCCGCCGAGAACGCCGCCAAGCGACCCGCCGCTGATGATGAGGCCAAAAAGGCGTTTAGCCTCGGAGGGATTAAAAATATCATTCGCCAATGTCCAGAACACCGTGGTCATGACGATGGAAAAGGACGCTACCCAGATATAAAAAACGGCGGAAAGATACGGGAGATGAGTAAGCAGCAGAACTCGAAAAGCCACGAGATTGAAGATCATGAAGATTAAAACGCCAATATAAAGAGAAAACTTCGAGAGGCGTTTTGCAATGTTCGTGTAGCCCCAGACCACGAAGATGAGCCAAAAGGCCTCGCCTATGTAGACGTAGGGCAGCTTTTCGGCATTGAACTCGCCGAGGAAGAGGGAACTCCTGACGGGTTTTAATATATAGATCAGGGAAATGGAGATAAAAAAATAGAAAAACATCAGGAACGTTTTCTTACGTTCCCCGGGCCGGATCTCGAAAAAGGGTTTTGTGATGGCCGCAAAAAAACGAGTCACCATGGTGCTGGAATCTTTCTGCCGGAGAATCAGTCCGGCAAGGAATCACAAATCATAGATTGCTTAATCGAGCGTCAAATCATCCAGAGAAAAAGCGTTTCGTATAAATTTAATTTTGGGCTCGGCTTCTTCCCAGGTAATCGAGACGACTCCGAACGAGCCCGAATGGTCTTCCAGCCGCGCTGCCTTGAGATAAAACTGTGCGAGCTGAACCAGCTTCCGGCACTTGCGTTTATCTACCGCTTCTTCCGGAGTGCCGTAACGATGCCGGCGGCGCGTTTTCACTTCCACAAAGATCAGTTTTTCATTTTCGTCCCGTACGATCAGATCGATTTCACCGAGCGGGCACTTATAATTTTTTTCAATGATTTCGCAGCCGTTTTTTAAGAGATGCTCGGCCGCGAGCATTTCGCCGCGCTTTCCGATCGGAAGCGAAAAAGGCTTTGTGTGTTTAATTTGAAATTTCTTCATGGCTTACAGGCGCGGACATTCTGACCGGCGCGAAAGATCTTCTGTGAACAGGACAGGGCCCGAGAAGTTTCAGGCAGCCCAGGTGTTCGCGGGTGCCATAACCTTTATGCCTGGTAAAATTGTATCCGGGATAAAGACCGTCCAGATAAGCCATCCACTTGTCTCTGTAGACTTTCGCAATAATGGATGCGGCCGCAATGGACGCAGACTTCGTGTCGCCTTGTATGATTCGTTTTTGGGGAAGCGGGAGATCGATCTTGCGGTTGCCGTCCACAAGAAGCAGGTCCGGGGTGCGGGTAAGACTGAGTACCGCTCTTTTCATTGCAAGGCAATTGGCGTGGTAAATATTGAGCCTGTCTATTTCAGCTTCGGAAGCAACGCCGATACCGATAAGCGCGTTGGCGGAAATTTTAAAAAAAAGCTCTTCTCGTCTAGCAACGGTGATTTGCTTGCTGTCGTTGATTCCATCGAGCGCTCTGCGGCGGAAAAGAATCACAGCCGCCGCCACGACCGGGCCGGCAAGAGGGCCGCAGCCAGCTTCGTCGACGCCTGCGACATAGCCATTCAGCAAACTCCTCGCGCGCCGGTCAAACCTGCAAAGTCGCGTAAATATTCGGGAGGCCAAGTCGACCTTCGCCCTTTACCATCTTAGATGGAGACTTTAAGCAATAGTTAAACTTTTTTCTTGCCGCGCATGTAATAAAGCTTTGCTCTGCGCGCCTTACCTGTACGCGAGACCTCGACTTTATCGATCGTGGGCGAATAAAGAGGAAAAGTTTTTTCGACGACGTCTCCGTGAGTTTCCTTAATGACCGCGAAACTGGCGTTGACCGAAGTGCCGCGCCGGCCCACACAAACGCCTTCGAAAACCTGAATGCGGGTCTTATCGCCTTCTTTGACTTTCAAATGGACTTTGAGCGTATCGCCGACCCTGAAATTGGGCATGTCGTTTCTTTTTACTGTGTCTTCGACAATCTGTATTCCTGCTGCTTTCATTTTTTTACTCCTTCTTCCTCGGGAAGCTCTTCCTGCGGCTTCGAATTTGATTTGCCGCCGGTCCTGCTTTTGTTTCCCCTGTTTTTTTTATCAAATCGGGTCTTTTTTCCTGCGTAATTCGGAGCGACTCGCTCTCGCGCCAGGTATTCACCTGCTTGTGATCTCCCGAAACAAGTACGTCCGGAACTTTAAAACCCCTGAAATCGCGGGGCCTCGTGTATTGAGGATACTCCAGCTTCCCCGAAAGAAAACTTTCATGTTCGAGGGATTCATTATTACCGAGCACGCCTGGCAAAAGCCGCACAACTGCTTCGATCACGCAGAGCGCCGGGCCTTCTCCGCCCATGGTAACAAAATCTCCAACGGAAATCTCTTCGTCGGCAAGGTGTTCATGGATACGGTAGTCGAAGCCTTCATAATGACCGGCTATGAGTATCAGCCTTTCTTTGTGCGCGAGTTCGGCCGCCTTGCTTTGATCGAAAGGCCGTCCATGAGGGCTCAGAAGGACAACCCAGCCATTACGTCCAATGTGCTCGATGCATTCGAAAACCGGTTCCGGCTTTATCACCATGCCGGCCCCGCCTCCGTACGGCTTGTCATCGACTGTACGGTGACGGTCGTGCGTATAATCCCGCAAATCGTGAAGCTGAATATCCGCGAGCTTGTTTTGCTGGGCTCTTCTCAGGATAGATTCTTCAAGGGCTCCCCGAAAATAATTCGGAAAAAGCGTGACCACGTCGATCCTGAATGCCATGGAAAAATCCCGGCCTATTTCTTCTCTTCGGCTTTTTTCTTCGCCTGCTTACGGGCACGTTTAACAAGGCTTTTTACAGTTTCCGAAGGCTGCGCGCCTTTGGAAATCCAGTACTCAAGCCTGTCTTCCTTGAAGGTAATGACTTCTTCCTTGTGCAAGGGATCATAAAAACCGATCTCCTCGATAAAACGGCCGTCGCGGGGCATTTTTACTTCGCTGACAACAACCCGCCATGCGTCGCGGTTCTTAGCACCAACTTTTTTCAAACGAATACGGACTGGCAATGTAACCTCCTGGAAAGTTCTGGATTACTCTCTATCCCGGTGAATCGAAGCCCCGAGAGCCGAGAGTTTGCTTTCAATCTTCTCGTACCCGCGATCCAGATGATAGACGCGGTGTACTTCAGTAGTTCCTTCTGCCACAAGCCCGGCAATAACCAGAGCCGCGCTGGCCCGGAGGTCAGACGCCATGACAGGAGCACCACTTAACTTTTTAACTCCGTGAACGATCGCCGTAGGGCCTTCGAGAAAAATTCTCGCGCCCATCCGGTTCAGTTCACTGACATGCATGAAACGGTCGGGATAAATCTTTTCCGTGATGACGCTGATACCCTGGACAGTGGCCATAAGCGCCATCATCTGCGCCTGAAGATCCGTCGGGAAACCGGGATAGCAGAGCGTGGTCACGTCTACCGGCTTCAATCTTCCCGAGCTTTTAACACGGATCGTCGTCCCTTTCTTTTCCACTCTCGCCCCCGCCGCGGTCAACTTATCAATCACCGCGTTCTGATGTTTCGGGTCGGTCTTTTTCATCAGAACATCTCCGCCGCTCATCGCGGCTGCAAACATATAAGTGCCGGTTTCGATACGATCCGGAATGACCGTGTGGCTGACACCCTTCAATTTCGCCACGCCTTCGATCTCGAGAAGAGGTGATCCTTCTCCCATGATTTTCGCTCCCATTTTTTTAAGGAAACGGGCCAGATCGACGATTTCGGGCTCACAGGCCGCGTTTTCAATCGTCGTTGTGCCTTTGGCAAGGGTCGCCGCCATCATGACGTTCGCGGTGGCAAGTACCGAAGAACCGAAAGAGCCGCCGAGAAAAATATCCGCGCCCTTAAGTTTTTTTAACGCCCGGGCGTTTACGTAACCGTGCCGGATCTCCATCTTGGTGCCAAGAGCCTCGAGCCCTTTTAAATGAAGGTCTATCGGACGCGGCCCGATGACACATCCGCCCGGGATCGACACTTCCGCGTGGCCGATACGCGCTACAAGCGGCCCGAGAACGCAAACCGAAGCGCGCATTGTGCTGACGAGCTTATAAGGCGCGAGCGCTTTCAGATTTTTCCCGGGCTTGATCCGGACAGTGCCCGCCTCAAAAATCGCCTTCGCACCCAAAGCGCGAAGAAGCTTGATCATCGTATGAATATCACGGAGATTGGGAACGTTTTCAATGATCGATTCCTGCTCTGTCAGCAGTGCGGCGGCCATAATCGGCAGCGCCGAATTTTTCGCGCCGGAGATTTCAACTTCACCCTTTAACTTCTGGCCTCCGGTAATGACGATCTTATCCATTCACGATCCGATTCTCTTAAATGGCCTTGCAGCCCATGATAACGCGCGGGATATCCAAATAATCCCGGAATATTTCGATACTGCTAAAGCCCCTGCTTTCGACCAACTTTTTGATGTCCTCTGATTGGCCGATGCCGAATTCAAAAAATAACAAGCCGTTCTCGTTTAAATAAGAAGCCGCTTCCGCCGTGATCCTGCGGTAAAAATCCAGGCCGTCTGTGCCGCCGTCGAGAGCAAGCCGGGGTTCTTTCAAAAGTTCCGGCTGGACCTTCATCCAATCCGCGGCGGAAAGATAAGGCGGATTGCACAAAACCGCGTCAAAAGAAATTCCTCTGTTCAGAAACGGCTGAAACAAATCGCCGGCCGCCGTAATTGCTCTTTCTTCCAGACCGTAGCGCCTTAAATTTCTTACCGTTATCTCGAGAGCTTCCGGCGAGATGTCAGCGAAAAAAGCCCGGGAATTAGGGAATGATCGCATGACAGCGATGCCGATCGCGCCGCTGCCCGCGCAAAGATCAAGAAACGTGAAGGCGTCTTCGCGGCCAAATCCCGCTTTCTCAATAAACTTTTCAACCAGAACTTCTGTTTCCTGCCGGGGAATCAGGCACGCCGGCCCGACTTCGAGTGTCAAGTCCCAAAAATAAGCTTTACCGGTAAGATAAGCTAAGGGAATCCGGTCAAGGCGACTGTTTACGGCAGTCTCGAAGTCCTTGCGAGCGCCCGCTTCCAAAGTACGGCCGCTCTGCAAGTATAAGTCTGACCGGCTCAGCCCCGTAAGCTCCATCAGGAGTCCTTCGGCGTTCGCGCGGGCTTCATCAGGTCCAAGGGGTATGAGCATCTGCTCAGCCCAGCGTAAAAGTTCGCCTAAATAAACCATGGATTCCAAGACCGAAGATCTGGCGGACATTACGCCACTTCATTTAAACGGCGGTTCCGCTCGTCCCGTTCGAGGGCTGAGACGAGCTCGTCTAAATGGCCGTTTAAAATATCATTCAAACTATGTAAAGTCAAACCGATTCGATGGTCGGTTACACGCTGATCGGGGAAGTTATAGGTTCTGATTTTTCCCGACCGGTCTCCGCTTCCCACCTGATCCCGACGCTCTTTGGCCATTTCGTTATTTCTTCGTTCCTGCTCGGCTTCGTAAAGCCGTGCCCTGAGGACTCTCATGGCCTGCGCCTTATTCTTGTGCTGGGATCTCTCGTCCTGACACTGGACCACCACCCCGGTCGGCAAGTGGGTGATGCGGACTGCGGACTCGGTCTTATTGACGTGCTGGCCGCCGGCTCCGCCTGCGCGGAAAACGTCGATCTTCAGATCAACCGGATCGATCTTGATTTCCGTATCATCTGCTTCCGCCATGATTGCGACGGTCACGGCCGAGGTATGAACGCGGCCGCTCGCTTCCGTGTCAGGTACCCGCTGGACTCGGTGGATCCCGCTCTCGTACTTCAGGATCGAAAAAGCGTTGAGTCCTGAGACACCGAAAATAACTTCCTTGAAACCGCCCTTACCCGTTTCGTTCGAGTCCATGACTTCTACGCGGAGTTCTCTCGACGCAGCGAATCTGGAATACATCCGGAAGAGATCGGAAGCAAAAAGGGCTGCTTCTTCTCCACCCGTTCCCGCGCGTATTTCGACGATGACGTCCTTGCCATTCCGGGGATCCGACTCTTTCAGAAGAAAGCTTTCGATTTCGACGATCAGATCCTCTTTCTTTTTCTTGAGGGTTTTCTGCTCTTCGACATAAAGATCCTTCATCTCGTAATCGAGACCGCTCGAATTCAGCTCTTTCGAGACGCTTTGCAGAGATTCGTCCGTCAGCCTGTATTGTTCATAGGCTTTCACCAGCGGACGAATCTGGGCAAGCTCTTTAGAAAGCTTCTGAAACTTGACCTGGTCTTTTATGACTTCAGGCTGAGTGAGATCGTTTTCTATTTCAGAAAGACGTCTGACCGTCTTCTGAAGACGTTCTTCGTAAATCACAGATTTCTCCCGGGAATATCTTCCCGGCACCAATGTGCCGGGACTCGAAGCTTCCCAAAGATTGTCTCTTTGGGACCTAGTCCCTCACCAATGTGCCGGGACTCGAAGCTTCCCAAAGATTGTCTCTTTGGGACCTAGCTACGACGAGGCTTTTTCTTCCTTGTTCTCGGTCGCTTTTTTTGCGGCCTCACGGAGCTTATCGCGGATTGACTTGGGGGACGGGGCAGGTTTCTGAGCCTTCGTGCTGCCAAGGACAATCTTGTCGCCATACTTTTTCTTCAGGCGGTCGATACGGCCGGCGGTATCCATCAATTTCTGCTTTCCTGTGAAGAAAGGGTGGCAGGCTGAGCAGATATCGACCTGAACAACTCCTTTGAGCGTGCTGCGCGTGACATGAGTCTGGCCGCAGGCACAATTAATTGAAACTTCATTGTATTCCGGATGGATGTTTTTCTTCATGATTGATCTCCTACTCTAATTAAAATCAGGCTTGGTGCCATCGTGAAAGTTAATAGATATTTTCACCGTCCGGGTCCTTTGCGCGCAAAGTCAACGGGCGGCGATTACTGCTTAATTGCCCTTGTTCATGCTAAGAAGGAATTCCGCGTTGGACTTGGTCTTCGAGAGACGGTCCACGAGAAGCTCCATCGCTTCGGCAGGATTCAGTTCGTTGAGAACTTTGCGAAGAATCCACACGCGGGACAGCTCGTCCGGATGCATGAGAATATCTTCCTTACGGGTGTTGGATTTCTTCACGTCGATCGCGGGATAGATTCTCTTCTGGAAGAGATTGCGGTCGAGCTGGATTTCCATGTTACCTGTTCCCTTGAACTCTTCGAAAATAACTTCGTCCATTCTGGAACCGGTGTCGACGAGAGCCGTCGCGATGATCGTGAGGCTTCCGCCTTCTTCGATATTGCGGGCCGCGCCGAAAAAGCGTTTCGGCCGGTGGAGCGCGTTCGAGTCCACGCCGCCGGAGAGAATCTTTCCGGAATGCGGGACGACCGTGTTATACGCACGGGCCAGACGCGTGATGCTGTCGAGGAGAATGACCACGTCGCGTTTGTGCTCGACCAGGCGCTTAGCCTTTTCGAGGACGATTTCGGCGACCTGTACATGCCGCTCTGCAGGTTCGTCGAAAGTTGACGATACGACTTCACCCTTCACGGAACGCTGCATGTCCGTCACTTCTTCAGGACGTTCGTCGATGAGAAGGACGATGAGGTACGCGTCGGGAAAGTTCGTCGTGATGGCGTTGGCGATCTTTTGCAGCAGGATCGTCTTACCGCTGTAAGGCGGCGCGACGATCAGACCGCGCTGCCCGAAACCAACAGGGGCGAGAAGATCCATAACACGCATCGAAACTTCGTCGTGCTGCGTTTCGAGAAGAAGCCGGCGCTCGGGGTAGAGCGGCGTCAGGTTGTCGAAGGGAATCTTGTCCTTGATCATTTCCGGATCTTCAAAATTGACGAGCTCCACTTTCAGAAGAGCGAAATATCTTTCGCCTTCCTTCGGAGGCCGGATCTGTCCGCTCACGCAATCACCGGTCCTAAGATTAAATCTGCGGATCTGGCTCGGACTGACGTAAATATCATCCGGCGACGGGAGATAATTGTAATTCGGCGAACGAAGAAAGCCGAAACCGTCCTCGAGTATTTCGAGAACGCCCTCGCCGAACATGAGACCCGACTGCTCAGCCTGGCCCTGCAGAATTTTGAAGATAAGGTCCTGTTTCTTGATACCGGTCGTGGGACCGAGATTCAGTTTCTTGGAAAGACCCTGGAGCTCGCTCATCTTCATATCTTTCAGAGCGCCCACCTCGAGACCCTTTTCACCGCCCTGCGCCAGACTCTGGCCAGCCGGCACCGTGCCGGTTCTGTCAGGCTCCGGGACGGTTCCTGACGGAGCCGTCGTCTGGTCCTGACTTGCTTCATTACCGGGGTTGACCGTGTTTCTGCGGTCCCCCCGATAACCTGCATCGGGACGAAAGTTACCGTCGTTTCTTCGAGGGTTAGTTATTTTCTCTTTTGGCATGATGTTGTATTGCTCCTTTCAAAAAGATGTTTTTCCAGATGTTCTGTACTTGATTCTTTGTTTCATCCAGAGATTTTGAATTATCAATAACGATGTCGGCCCGTTTCAGCTTTTCTTCCTGCGGCAACTGGGCGTTCCATCTTTCTTCTGCTGCTTTCGGGTCAATTCCTTTTTCCTCCAAACGCTTCGTGATCACTTTGAGATCCGCTTTCACGACGATATTCGGAGAGCAGTATTTGTCAAAGCCCGTCTCAAAGAGCAGCGGAATTTCGAGGATGGCAACAGGCTGCTCTGCGTCCGACACTTCTTCGGCAATCCTTTGAAAAACGTAAGGATGCACCACCGATTCGAGGAATTTTCGCTTATCCGGATCCTCGAAAATGACCGCGCCCAGGATTTTCCTGTCGAGATCACCAGATTTCGGATCTACCGCGTTTTTAAACGTTTCGGCAAGCCGGCCGTAGACGCTGCTGCCTTTCATCAAGGCTTCGTGCGCGAGCTGATCCGAGTCGACTCTGAACGCGCCCAGTTCTTCGAAAAGTCTTGAGACAGTACTTTTACCCGTACCGTAAACTCCAGTGAGTCCGGCAATAGTCTTGCCCGGCTTGAAGGGCTTTAATCCTTGTACCATGACCGGCCGATCGTAACGTCCGCGACGAGCGGCACGTTCAGTTTGAATGCTTTTTCCATACCGTCCCGCACGAGATTTTTCAGCTCCGCCATTTCCGCTTCAGGTCCGTCAAACACAAGTTCGTCATGAACCTGCATGGTCATGAGGGATTTAAAAGATTCTTTTGCGAGACGCTCCTGGATCCCGATCATCGCGAGCTTGATGAGATCGGCGGCGGATCCTTGAATAGGAGCGTTGACGGCGGCGCGTTCTGCAAATTGTCTCAATTGGCCGTTTTTCGAATTGATATCGGGAAAGTATGCCCGCCTGCCGAGCAGCGTGGTCAGAAATCCGTCCTGCCTTGCTTTTTCTTTCTGGGCTTCGAGATAATCGCGGACGCCTGAATACCGGGAAAAATAATTTTTAATGAAGGTGTCCGCTTCACCGACTGAAATGTTGAGGTCCCCGGACAATCCGTACGCGGTCTTGCCGTATATAATACTGAAATTTATGGTTTTGGCTACATTTCGCATTTCGCGGGTGACGTCTTCGTCCTTCAGACCGTAGAGCAGAGTTGCCGTGAAGGTGTGGATGTCGCGCTCTTCCTTGAACGCCCGCATCAGGCTCGAATCGCCTGAAAAATGAGCGAGGATCCTGAGCTCGATCTGGGAATAGTCCGCCGAAAGAATTCTGCCCGCCCCCTGCTTGCGCGGCCTCGGGATAAAAGCCTTCCGGATGAGCCTTCCCGCTTCGGTCTTGATCGGGATATTCTGGAGATTCGGGTCAGTGCTCGATAACCGGCCCGTGACCGTCGTCGCCTGATTGTAAGAAGTATGGACCATTCCAGTCTCCGGATGGATCATTTTCGGCAGCGCGTCGAGGTAGGTCGATTTCAGCTTCGATTTCTCCCTGTATTCCAGGATCAATCTCGGGAGTTCGTAATCTTTAGCGAGCTTCTCGAGAACGCTGACATCGGTCGAAAAACCGGTTTTCGTTTTCTTGATCACGGGGAACTTCTTTTTCACAAAGAAAATTTCCGCCAGCTGCTTGGTGGAATTGATATTGAACTCTTCGCCCGCCTCTTCGCAGATCTTCAAGGTGAGCTGCTCCAGTTCTCCGGCCGCTTTCGTGGAAAGCTCGCTCAGATAACCGGTATCTAGGTAAACGCCCGCCATTTCCATTTCGGCGAGAACAAACACGAGCGGCATTTCCACTTTCTCGAAAAGTTCCCCGAGATTTTTTTCGGTGATTTTTGAGGAAAGGATCGGGACGAGCTTATAAACGCAATCAACGTCTTCGCAGGCGTACTCGCTGACTTTTTCGAGAGGCACGAGGTCCATCGTGGTCTGGCTTTTTCCCGTACCGAGAAGATTTTCCGTGGCGATTTTCCGGAGCCCCAGGTGCTCGAGAGAAATATCGTCCAGGTTATGGGTGAATTTCACGGGATTATTAAGATAGCTCGCAATCATGGTGTCGAACGTAACGCCTTTCAGCGTGACGCCGTGGCGCTTCATGACGATGTAATCGTATTTCACGTTCTGCCCGAATTTTTCGCACGCGGCGCTTTCAAGCACCGGCCGCAGGGCTTCGAGCACCGTTTCGGAAGGAATGCCTTTTCCCTGGTGAACGTTTGACGCGACGGGAATATAGTGGGCGCAGGAATCTTCCCAGCTGAGACTGATGCCGACGAGGTCGGCGCGCATGGGATCGGCGCTCGTCGTTTCGGTGTCGAAGCTGAACGTTTTGACTTCTTTCAGTTTTTTGACGATCTCCGCGAGTTCTTTCTCGTCCTGGATGGTGTGATAACACCGTTTTCCGGGTGCGCCCTCCGCCGCCTGCGGCTGAACCGGCGCCAGATCTTTCAGCATCCCGCGGAATTCGTAACGCTTCACGAGATTGATCAAAAGGGTTTCGTCAGGTGCTCCGAGTTCGAGCGCGTCCCAGTCGATATCGAGATCCATATCCGTATCGATTTTCGCGAGCTCCTTGGAAAGAAGCGCGTTTGCCCTCCCGCCCGCGAGCATTTCCTGCTGTCTTTTCGATTTGATCTTCGAAAGATTATCCATGAGGTTTTCCACGGAACCGAATTCCAGGATCAGCTTTACGGCCGTTTTTTCTCCGACCCCCTGCACGCCCGGGATATTGTCCGACGCGTCGCCCATGAGCGCCATCACGTCCACGACCTTTTCGGGGCCAAGGCCTTCGAATTTCTTTTTGACACCCGCGGTATCGCAAATCACGGTTTCTTTATGCGGGTTCAAAATGAGAATGCGCTCAGTGACAAGCTGCATCGCGTCTTTGTCGCCCGTAATGATAAAAACTTCGTAGCCTTTTTCTTCGGCCCTCTTCGCGAGCGTACCGATCACGTCGTCGGCTTCGAAGCCCGGTACTTCAAAAATGGAATAACGGTAAGCGCGGCAGAAATCCTTGATCGGCTCGATCTGCTGGCTGAGGTCTTCCGGCATGGGACTGCGGTTTGCCTTGTACTCCTTGTACTTTTCGTGGCGGAAGGTCGCGCGGCCGCCGTGATCGAAACAGATCGCCATGTGGTCCGGCCCGTAATCGTCCACCAGCTTCTTCAGCATGGTGATAAAGCCGTAAATGGCGTTGGTGGGCTCGCCCTTGGAATTGGAAAGATTTCTGATCGCGTAATAGGCCCGGTAGCAGAATGAATGGCCGTCCACGAGGAAAAGCTTGCCGCTTTTGAGGGAGCTGCTTTCGCTGGTTTGTGATTTCTTTGTTTCTGTCGACATGGTTTCAGTTAAGGAATTCATAAGGAGGCTGATTTCGCGGATGACTTCAACCGGCTAAAAGTGCGCTTGCCAACGACTGGGATGCGAGTCTCTGTACTGCTGATGGGTTCTGGGATTTTGCCGTTATGAGTGGGTCTTGTGACTGGTTCTTTATAAGTCCGAGTACGGGCATACGATACTAAATGCCCCTGGAGCGGTCAAGTACTTATTTTATTCTGCTGCCCGTCTTCGGGAACCAGAAACGCCGTTTGACCTGCTCTGTCTTTACAAGAATTAAGTAAGGAATGTTACTTTTTGGCGGCGGCAGGCGTCTGGGTCAGGCGGGCGGCCAATTCCTTGGGATCCTGGGCCACTTCAAGAACAGCATCATAACTTACGATACCGGCGCTGTAGAGGTCTTTTAAATGATCGTCAAGGGTCTTCATCCCGTGTTTCATACCAGTCTGAATCTCGGAAGTAATCTGGTAGGTCTTGTTTTCACGAATCAGGTTTCGGATGGCCGGGGTCGCGATCATGACTTCGAAAGCGCAAACGCGGCCCTTGCCGTCGAGACGGGGCAAAAGGGTCTGGGAAATGACGGCAACGATCGTCGAGGCGAGCTGGATACGGACCTGGGTCTGCTGGTGCGCCGGAAAAACGTCAATAACGCGGTCGACCGTCCTTGCGGCGCCGGTCGTATGCAGGGTCGAAAACACCAAGTGGCCGGTTTCCGCCGCGCGGATCGCCGACTCCATCGTATTGATGTCTCTCATTTCACCAATCAGAATGACGTCCGGGTCCTGGCGCAGGGCTTTTACCACCGCTTCCGAGAAAGTCGGAACGTCTTCCCCCACTTCGCGCTGGGAAACGATCGATTTTTTATGCGGATGCACGAATTCGATCGGGTCTTCCGCCGTAATAATATGTTTGCTGTAGTTTTCATTAATATAATTGAGCATCGTCGCAAGCGTCGTAGTCTTACCGGACCCCGTAGGGCCCGTCACGAGAATTAATCCGCGGGGACGGTTGAGAAGTTCTGAGAGCTGCTTCGGAAGACCGATTTGTTCGAAGGTATAAAACTTGGTTGGCAATTGCCTTAGAACGAGCGCGTAGGTTCCCTGTTTTTTGAAGCAGGAAACGCGGAAACGGGCTGCGTCGCCGTAGGCGAAGCCGAAGTCGATACCGCCGACTTCTTCCACTTTTTTACGCTGCTCTTCGGTCGTGATCTCGTGCGCGAGGGCTTCGGTGTCTTCGGGCTTCAGGACATTTGCGTCGATATTCATGATTTCGCCATGCAGACGCACGGAGGCTGGACGGCCGGTGCTCAGGTGAATATCGGAGGCCCCTTTGTCGATCGCAAACTTAAGAATACTTTCAATCGCCATAATTTTTTCTCCCGACTTTTAGTTTAGCACATATACGGAGAATTCAAGGGACCGCCCGAAAATCGCATAGCAGGCCGCTAAGCTCCATGACGTGAAGCCGGGCCCGTCGCGGTTACTTTGCAATCTACCCCGCGCCTTTGCGCCGGGATCCGAAACATTCGCAGGGCTTGTCGCTCGAAAATCTAGGGAATAATACCTTGAAAGCCCCATATTCCAAAAGCCAGCAGGGCTGCGGTGAAGAGAGCCACGGGAAGTCCTGTGAGCTGGGTCGGTATGAAAGAAAACAGAAGTCGCCGTTTCAATCCCGCAAACAGAGCATTAAAAAGAAACATGAGCCCGACCATTCCGGCCAGAGAAAAGAAGGGGTCCGCGATGCGCGGCGCGGCCTCGGGAGAAACGTGAAAAATGCCCACGGCAAAAACGAGGAGAAAGAAAAACTCATCCTTGGGCCGGATCCGATGGAACAGATAGGCGCCGCAGAAAAAGAAAAGCACGTGGAACGACTCGATGTGCACTTGAGTTTGAGCGCTGAGAATCATATACACCCCGAGCAGGAGAGAGGCCTGAAAATAAAGCTCCACTCCTTCCAAGAAAAGACGCGAGAGCTCTTGTTTCCAGGCGCCTGGCTTCAGTCCCGGATGCCTGAAAGCCCACAGAAAAGACAGAGAGATGAGAAGAAAATACCAGTTGATCATTGTGCGGTTTTCCCGGCTCCGGTGCCTGAGCCCGTATCGGGCTGGTTCTTCCAAAGGAACGCTGCGATCGCAAGAAGCAGGAACGCGCCGGCAGGAGTTTTGAATGTCCAGACCAGCAGCCGTCCCCCCAGGAGGTCCTGAAAAGCCGCCAGATAAACGATCAGAACCACAAAAAAAACACCTCTCAGCAGGACACGCTGAAATACGCGGCTGCCTTTATGCATTTCGAAAATTTCTGCCGGCATGAGCAAAGCGAGACTGACAACAAAAAAAGGCGTGAGACCGAAAAAGCCGAAGCCCGACTGGGCGATGACCCCGAGCCATATTACGTAAGCGCCCTGCCGGAATTTATCGGGGAATAGAGACACGCACGAGGCGAAAAAGATTGCCGTCAGCCCGAAAAGACCCGCAATATTGACGGCGGTCGAAAACGCTTCTTTGATGCCCAGTTCCGCCGTGAGAAAAAGCAGCGGGACGGCCGCAAGAAATACCCGGGTCGTGGAATCGTTATGGTCACGCAGCAGCATCAGATTCTTTCCTGGGTTTTGAGAGCTCAGCGGTTTCAGCGATTTCTTCCTGGGTTTCAGGCGGGGTGGAAATAACGATCTCCACGGCAGGGTCGTTATACGCTTCTTCCTCTGCACGGATGAATCGTTGGAAATTTTCCCGATGAGCCAGATAAAACTCGACCCCTTCGCGCACAGCATAAATAACCTGCCTAGAGAGAATGACGGCGCCCGTCACTGTCGGAATGACGCCTCCTTCGTCGATGGGGAGAATTTCATCGGCTTTTTTATCGCTGAACGATTCAAAAAAAATCTGCTGTTGAATGAACTCCTCGGCGAAACCGAAGGGCGCGTTGATTTTGAGCGGAATGACCCGGGCTGCCCGGCCGTCGAGATGCACCACCAGAAGTAACTGAATCGACGCAGCCTTTTCGGAAGGAATGAGATAGGCGAATTTCTCTACGCTCCTGGACGTATTTGCACCTCGCACCGGGTAGACTTCCCTGAAATTGACGATAAAGGATTCGCTCCACGGTTCGGACGGGGGCTCCGAGAGTCCCTTTAAATAAGGCTCAAGAGGGTGAAGGGGCTGGCTTTCTGAAAGAGGCGCCGCCGAGACAGAGTTCATATACAACACGACGTATAACGCCGCGAGGTAAATGAAGAGGAACACGTACTGGGCTGTCGTCCTCGGACCGGGTATTGTTTTCACTCGGAAGCTCCAGACTTCAGGGAATGCGCGCGCTGCGGCCTGAAAAATTCGTCGAACCACGGAGTCATCGCGTTCACAAAGATCACGACCATCGTCGACCCTTCCGAGTAAACGGAAAACTTTCTGAGCAGGCCGAGCAAAACGCCGCAGGTAAATGCCTGCGCCCGGCCCCCCGCGCGCGAATGAGGCGTCGTAACCGGGTCGGTGACAAGAAAAAAAGCCGCGAGCAGGGCTCCCCCTGTCAGCACGTGAATCTCGGCCGGCAGCCCGAGAAGGGCGCACGCCGCCGAAAAACTGCCAAGAAAAATGAAGGGGACTTCCGGAAACACGAGCTTCTGCCAGATCATCATGATTCCCCCCAGAAGCACCGCGGCCGCGGAAGCCGCACCGATCCATCCGGCGTTCATTCCCGTCAGGAGCTGGTCCCACGGAAGGCCGCTGCCCAGGTCTCGCTTCGCATAGAGGAGCGGAGGAATGACTTCTTCGAAATTAAACGGCTGGATAAACTGGTTCATCGTGATCGGGAATCCGATCGTCAAAAGGACGTGGCCCGCCGCAACAGGGCTGAAAGGATTCTGGGCAAACCCGCCATAAAACTCTTTCGCCGCGATGATGGCGAAAGCGCCGGCCGCAGCCGCCATCCACAGAGGCAGCGAGGGCGGAAGAAAGAGAGCCAGGAGTAAACCGTAAAGAGTCGAACTGCCGTCCTGAAGCCGGGGTTTCTTTCCCAGGATGAGGCAGGTCAGGCATTCAGCGGTGAGACTCGCGCTGACCGTTACGAGTATCAGCTTTACGGCGTAAATTTTATAACAGTACAAAGCGGTCACGAGGATGGGAAGGAGCGAAGCCACGGTCCCCCAGACCATTTTCGCTGAGGAAGATTTCGACTTGATAAAAGGAGCCTGAGATATTTGGGTATCTGCCATGTCTACAAAATCGGCCTGCGCGGCCTCATCTTTACTTAAAATAGGGTTTCAAGCCAGCTTACAATATTTTATCCGATACCCCGCCCGGCTTCTTGATTTGCCTAGAGGCCTCGGGTACACTTGGGGGTGTTCATCTTGTTACGGTTGTTACTTTTTAAATTCTTCGCAACCCATTATAGAGAACTTTATTAAAAAGCCTAGAGCAAGGTTTTCATGAAGCTCAGCACTTCCTGGAATTGGGAACTCGGAATCGGCATCCTCGAGGACAACGTTTTTGGACAGCGCCAGGCCAAGGCTGCCCACGACCCGCTGGTCGAAAGGCGCCGCGAAGCCCGAATTTCTCTTAGTCTCCCCGTTCGATTCCGGCCCAAAGGCAAAAGGTTTTCCTGGTTTTCAGCCCAGTCCATCGACGTTTCGCGTAACGGCGTTCGTCTCGCTCTTGGCGGACAGGTCGACGTCGGCCAGCAGATCGATCTCGACATTAAACTGCCTGAGGTGGAGAAAACGGTCCGTCTCGAAGGCGTGGTCGTATGGGCAACCCCCTCTCCCAACGGTGCGATGGAATGCGGCATCGCATTCAAAAGTCTGCGCCAGCTGACCCAGCGCGAAAAAATAATGTATTTCATGGCCGACAAAATATGCAGTATGGCCGACCGCAACTCGGAAGATTTCCATTGCTACCCGGCTCGTTCAATGGCCGATCTCGACAAGGCCTATCAACTCGTCTACCGCGAATACCTTCAAAAACATTATTGCTCCCCGCATCCTTCCGGGTTTCATTACACCTATTACAGTGTGCTTCCCGAATCACGGACTTTTTTACTCGAAAAAAATAATAATTTCGTCGGTACGATCAGCCTGGTGGTCGATTCGGAAGCGGGGCTGCCGCTCGAAGCTATTTTCCCCAAAGAGATTTCAGAGTTCCGTGCGCCCGGCCGCAGGCTCGCCGAAGTCAGCCTTCTCGCGCTCGACGGCGAGGCCTTCGAGCGCAAAACTTTCTCGCTCACGGATTTCCAAAAGTTGACGGGCTCGTTCCGGCTTTTTAAAATTCTTTTCGATTACGCCCGCACGTCCGCAGGCGTGACGGATCTCGTGATCGGAATGCATCCGAAACATAAAGAGCTTTACCGCTACCTTCATTTCGAATCGGTCGGCCCTGTGCGGTCGTATCCTGGCGCTCAGGGAAAACCGGCCCTCCTCATGAAGCTGGACGTCGAATACACGGCCAAAACGGCCCCTATCATAAAAGGCGTCGGGTCTTATTTTCTGAAGCCTCTTACCCAGAAAGAACGGGCGGACGCTCCTTTTTCCTGGTCCGCGGAAACAGTGCATGAATATTTGTACGGAAAAAAGGAAATCCTCGGCACCCTCTCCGAAGAGCAGATCCAGTTCCTAAAAAAATGTTACCCGTCCCTCTTCATCTTCCAGAATGGAAACGATAAATAAAATGGAAAAATCAGGTACTGTTTCAACCGCCGTTCCCGGACTGTCCCCGGAACTTGCTTTCATTCTCGATAAAGCAAGGCTCGCGCCCTCGGCCGACAATCTTCAGCCCTGGAAATTCGTCCTCCGCAGCCCGGAGTCGGTGGAAGTCAGGCTGCATGAAAACTATATTTCCAATTACTGCGACGCGGGTTTTGCGGCGCCCTGCATTTCGGCCGGGGCCGTTCTCGAAAACATGCGTGTCGCGGCGGCAGGAAAAGGGCTCGCTATGAAAGTGGATGCCATGCCCGACGACCAAGACCCGCTGCTGACTGCGCTGGTGTCTTTTTTGCCCGCTTCCGGAGCAGTTGATTCGAGGCATCTGGCGGCGCTCGAGAAAAGACACACCAACCGAAAATTCTATAAAGCCAAAAAAATGGTTTCCGCAGAAACTCTTTCGTCGCTCAAAAAACAAATACCTTCCGATTCGGAAGCCCGTCTTCATTTTATTATGCGGGAAGATTCCCGTTACCAGGAACTTGCGGAGATCATCGGCCAGGCGGACCAGCTGCGTTTCGAAATCCCTCGGCTCCACAAAGAATTCATGGAGATCCTGCGTTTCAAAGGACCCGCGGAGGACGGGCTTACCATCGCGAGTCTTGACGCGGGCCCCTCTGCCGGCGTGATGTTCCCGCTGATCCGCTCCTGGGAAAGGCTGGTCTTTCTGAACAAACTCGGTATGAGTTTTTCTTTCAACCTCTACGCGAAAATGCAGATGCTCTCTTCCTCCGGCGCCGGTCTCATCACTGTCCCGGGCAAGAGTCTCAAAGATTACCTTCACGGCGGCGAAATCATGGAAAGAGTCTGGCACGAAACCGCCCTGCAGAACCTGGCGTTTCAGCCGATGGAAGGCCTGCCCATTTTCATCATCAGCAAAGAAGCCACGAACGGCAAGGATCTCGGGCCTGATCAAAAAAAGAGGATCGAGGAACTCGCGGAAAAATTCTATTCTCTTTTTGGTATCACCCGGGACAACGGTCTCATTATCATGTTTCGGTTTGGTTACGCTCCCCCGGCGTCAAGCAGGTCTCAAAGAAGGCCTCTCGAATCTTTTGTTCAAGGCGCTGACTGCCCGGCTGCAACCTGAAGGAGCTGTCATGTTCAATTACGACGAAGCGTTCGACCGCAACATCGGCTGGCTGACCCGCGATGAACAGCAGAAAATCCGCAATTCCACCGTAGCGCTCGCGGGACTCGGCGGCGCAGGCGGGTTCCAGGCGCAGGCGCTCGCAAGACTCGGCGTCGGACGGTTCAAAATCGCAGATCCCGACACTTTCGAACTTACGAACCGCAACCGGCAGATCGGCGCGACGGAAGAGACTCTCGGAAAGCAAAAAGTCGCCGTCATCCGCGACATGATTCTCGCGATCAATCCTGACGCCTCTATTGCCGTTTATGACGAGGGCATTCACACTCAGAACATCGATGAGTTTCTCGAAGGCGCCGATTTCGTGATCGACGGCATCGATTTTTTCGCGCTCACAACGAAGTTTCTTCTTTTCGACAAGTGCCGTGAACTTCGCAAGGTCGTCCTGACTTCCTGCCCTCTCGGTTTCGGAGCTTCGTTGATTACTTTCTCGCCGGACGGCATGAGTTTCCCTGATTTCTTCGACCTGAAGCCGGACCTGAGCGATGAGCAGAAAACATTCTACCTGGCATTCGGACTTTCTCCGACTCCGCTCTGTCTTTCCTATATGAACGAAAAAGCGTCCCAAATCGGCGAAGGAAGGGCGGCGAGCGTCTGCCCGGGACTCATGCTGGTGGGAGCGGTGACGGCGACTGAAGCAGTGAAACATCTCACGGGCAAAGGGCGCATTCATTACGCCCCGCACGTCTACCAGACGGATCTCTTCACGCAAAAGACCGTGAAGAAATTTTACCCTCTCGGGATGAGAAGCCCCTGGATGAGATTGAAGAAGTGGTTTGTGATCAAATTTATTCTGCCCGCAAAAAAACGCGTCGCTTCTTCGCCCGCGGCGGGAAAGCAGCCCGATATGCTCACGGCCGGAAAAGCCCTGCTCCTCGCGGCGGCAAATTACGCCGGCTGATCCTGATTACTTCGCTGTAAGGCTTTCATACCCCGGCGCGCTTGTTCAATAAGCCCCGCCATCGGTCTTTTCGAAGGGCATACATAAGTACAGATTCCGCAGTCGATGCAGGTTTCAAGTCCCCAGCTTTGCGCTTCCTCGAAAAGGTTATGCTCTGACGCAAGCGTGATCATCACGGGAGAAATTTCGACGGGGCAGGCTTCGACGCAGCGCGCGCAGTGAATGCACGGCGCTTCTTTCCCCGCCCGGGTCACTTCAGGCGGAAGCGCGAGGATCCCGCGCGTGGTCTTGAGTACCGGCACGTCGGAAGTACTTTGCGCTATTCCCCGCATGGGCCCGCCCATCAAAAGCCTGTCTGGTTCACGCATGACGCCCTTGCTCCCTTTCATGACGGCCTGAAAGGAAAGTCCGAGCGGCACCCAGAAATTTCTCGGTTCGATCACGCACTCGCCCGCGACGGTCACGGCCCGCTGGTAGAGAGGTTTTTGCAGCATGATCGCTTCGTAAACAGCGTAGGCGGTTGCGGGAGAATGGACGGCGATCCCCGCCCTGTGAAGCGTCTGCGTCATCAGGAGCGGGCGCGCTTCAGCGGGCGAGGCGCCGCGCAGTTCCCGGTAGTACGGCACAAGATCGATTTCAAATAGTGAATGGATAAGCGGCAGGGCCATCCCCTGAGGGTACATGCTGGGAATGACGCGGATTTCAAAATGGTTCCACTTCAAAAAGAATATTTTACTCTTCATGAGGTCCGCGGCTTCGAGCTGGTCTTTTGTGAACGCCACCACCACTCGGTCGGCGGAAACGATCGAACGCAGAATCTCGGCGCCGCGCAGGATTTCCACGGGATGAGACATGCAGAGCGAATAGTCGCAGGAGATATACGGGTCGGAATTGCAGACGTTCAGGACGAGCGTCTTGATCTTGTGAAAAGAGGCATCTGAAATTTTCCAGTGTAGCGGCACGCCTTCTTCGTCGAGCTCGACCAGGCCCGCGTCCCGGAATATTTCCTTGATCTCTTCCTTCTTGAACTTGCCCCAGGCCGCCCGCTCCTCACCGATCCCTTCATAGACCTGATTCTTTTCATCCCACTCGATTTCAATGGCTTCGCTTTCCTGAAAAACGGGGTGCGGAAATTTCGCGATTCTGGTTACTGTGCCGGAGATGCTGGCGTGCAGGGCGGTGTCGAAAGGATGGGCGGGGTCGGCGATCTTCTCGCCCGCTTTCACGAGGTCTCCTACGCTGACGCAGGGAGTCGAAACGATCCCGGAAAACTGGACGAGCGGAATTCTGACGAGGGTGGGTTCTTTGATCTGCGCGAAAGACCAGCTGATCAGGCTCGCTTCTTTTTTTCCTTCGAGCGGAATACCGTTAATCACGAAGGCCTCGGGAATTAATCGGGTTTCAGTGAAGAGATCCAGCCGCCGCCGAGGACTTTTTCGCCGTCATAAATGACCGCGCCCTGGCCCGGGGTAATCGCTTCCTGAGGCTGATGAAAAAAAACTTCCGCGTGCGCGCTGTCGATCAGGGAAACCGTGGCGGGGGCCTTTCGGTGCTGCGACCTGATTTTTACGTCGGCAGGAAATGCCTCTCCGGGAAGAGATTTCAGGAACCAGTTGATGCGCTCGACGACAAACCTCTGATGGAGTACGTCTTCTTTGGTCCCCACCACCACTTCATTCGTCTCCGGAAGAATATCGATCACGTACAGTTTTTCCTTATACGGAGTCGCGAGTCCCCGCCTCTGGCCGATCGTAAAATGAAAATAGCCTTCGTGCCTGCCGATGACCGTCCCGTCGCGCAGCCGGATGACGCCCTCGCCCGGAGCTTTCGGGCCGTCTGCCGGCCCGCCGTCTTTGGAGAGCTGGCGGGAAATAAAAGAACCGTAATCATTGCTCGGGATAAAACAGATTTCCTGGGAGTCGGGTTTATTGACGACGCAGAGTTTGTATTCCTCGGCCATCTTGCGAATCTCCACTTTCGTAAAGCCGCCGATCGGCAGAAAGAGATGTTTGAGCACAGCCTGGTCGAGCGGAAAAAGAACGTACGACTGGTCTTTCCTGGGGTCGAGGCCCTCGAGAATCGAAAAGGTATCCGTAACAGGATCGTGATGGAGCCGCGCGTAATGCCCCGTCGCGATGTAGTCGTAGCCAAGCACCCTCGCGCGTTCGAGAAAGAGGCGGAACTTGATATGTTCGTTGCAGGCGATGCAGGGGTTCGGCGTCCGCGCCTTCATGTATTCGGACGCAAAATAATCGACGACGTGCTTTTTGAATTCCGCCTCAAAATTAAAGACCCAGTAAGGGATGTCGAGGGTATCGGCGACGCTGCGCGCGTCTTCCACGCCCGTGAGGCCGCAGCAGGCTTTCGTGTTGACGTCGGCGCAATCGCCCGCGGCCCACGTTCGGATCGTGGCTCCGCCGACCTCGTGTCCTTCAGCTTTCAGGATCGCGGCCGTAACCGAACTGTCGACGCCGCCGCTCATCGCGACGAGAATTTTCTTTTTTTCCATATGATTCTTATTTCCGCTGCCGTGCAGCACAACTTTTTGAACTAACAGTATGCAAAGCTATTGGTCATTCTGAGTAAAACGACAGGGTCTCGCAGAGAAGCTTCGGGCTTCCCGCAGGAGTACCGGCACAATAGAGCCGGTAAGAATCTCCAGCCGCGGCATTAGATCCTCACTTCGTTCAGGACGACAATCAAAGCAGTCATGGTTATCTATCTAGAATAAATACTGGAAAGCTCAGTTTTAATCCGTCGGGACGAGGACATCCCGAGAGAAGCGTCCAAGCTTCTCCGAGGAAGTCCCTGCACATTAAGTGCAGGGAAGGGAAGCTTCCGGAATCAAACTTTCAACCTGAATACGCTGTTCAAAAACCATCCTGAGATCCCCGAACCGTCCGCCCTCGACGCTGAGCCCTTCGATTTCGGGGAGACTTCCGAGTACGGGGACCCCGGTCAGCTCGTGGATCACTTTAGGATTGGTCATCTCCGCCATCGACATATTCGTGGCAGGCATCCTGTTAAAAATAATGCCTCTGATGTCAAACCCGCGCACGATCGCCGCGTCCACTGTAAGCAGCGTGTGGTTGATCGTCCCCAGACCGCTTTTGGCGACGATCAAAACCGGAAGGCCGAATTCCCGGATCAGATTCGCGACGAAATAATCTTTTGTGAGCGGCACAAGCAGTCCGCCGATGCCTTCCACGATAATGTAATCGTAATGCTTCTGCAGTTCCTTGTAAGCCTGCCGGATATGGTCGAGGTTCACAGGCTTTTTCTCGAGTGACGCCGCGACGTTCGGTGAAAGCGGATGGCGGAACCTTACGGGATTAATGAGCCCGGGATACTCGTTCTCGGCGGCTTCCATGAGAAAAGCCGCGTCGTAAGAAACGAGCCGCGTCGTTTCACCGACGCAGCCTGTCGCGACCGGCTTCATGACGCCGACGCGCAGGCCCTTGCGCTTCAACACGAGTGCGAGCCCGGCGGCGATCACCGTTTTGCCGACGTCCGTATCCGTGCCCGTTATAAAAATTCCTGATTTCCGGTTCTGCACGCTCTATCTTTCCGTTACTTCTTTGATGGATTCAAAAGTGATATCCATAAGTTTATGAAGTTCATCATGCGACATCGCGAGCGGCGGCATAAGTACGATAACCGGCCCTAGAGGCCTTAGAATGGCGCCTTTTTCCCGCGCCTTTTGAATGACCTGAACGCCGATTTTTTCTTCCCAGGGATAAAGCTCTTTCGTGCGCTTGTTCCGCACGAGTTCGATGCCGATCATGAATCCAGCCTGCCTGATATCCCCTGCCGAACCGAGCTTAGTGTAGCCTGAGAGCCTGTCTTTCAAAAGCTCTATCTTCGGCTGGAGCGATTCGATCAGGTTCTGCGTTTCAAAGAGTTTAAGGTTCGCCACGGCGGCACTCGCGGCCAGCGGATTGCCCGTGTAAGTGTGGCCGTGGAAAAAAGTCTTCATTTCCGAGTAATCGCCGAGAAACGCTTCGAAGACTTCTTCCGTTGCGAGTGTTGCCGCGAGCGGGAGATAGCCGCCCGTGAGGCCTTTGGCGACGGCCATGATATCGGGCGTCACGTTTTCCTGGTCCGACGCGAACATCGTCCCGGTCCTGCCGAAGCCGGTCGCGACTTCGTCAAAAATCAGGAGCACATTATATTTTTTTGTCAGCGCGCGCACACGAGAAAGATACCCGTCGGGCTGGTCGATCATGCCGGCCGCGCCCTGCATGCGGGGTTCCATCACAAACGCGACGACTTCTTCGTGATGTTGTTCGAGAATGTTCTCCAGTTGCTCGAGCGAGGCGTCCATGACTGCCCCGGCATCGTCCGTCCCGGGCCAGCGGTACCGGTAGGGAGAATCCACTGAAAGCGTGTCGAAAAGCAGGGGCTCATAAATCTGGTGAAACAGGTCGATGCCGCCGATACTGACCGAGCCCAGAGTGTCGCCGTGGTAGCTCTGCGTCAGTTTGATGAAGCGCTTTTTTTTCTTGTGCCCCTTCTGCTGCCAGTACTGGTAAGCCATTTTGACCGCGATCTCGACCGCTTCCGATCCGGAGTCGGAATAAAAAACCCGCGTCAGGCCCTCGGGTGCGATAGCGATCAGCATTTCTCCGAGTTCGATGGCGGGAATATTCGAGAGTCCGAGGAAAGTGGAGTGGGCAATTCTGTCGAGCTGGGAGCGGACCGCTTCGTCGATTTCGGGGACCCGGTGGCCGTGGACATTGCACCAGAGTGAGGAGACGCCGTCGAGGTAACGCCTGCCCTCGGTATCGATAAGATACATTCCTTCGCCTTTTTCAATGACGAGGACGTCTTCCTTCTCCCAGTCTTTCATCTGGGTGAAAGGATGCCAGAGGTACTTCTTGTCTTTCTGAACGAGCTCTTTCGTGCGAGATTCCAGCGATTTCATTCCCAAACCTTTGCGGGGAAAATACGGCGGATGACAGACGGGGACAGGCTTGCAAGCCTGTCCCTTCCACCACTACCGTTCTCTCGTATCATGAGGTCTAGGATTTCATAATGACGTGGTCGTCATTGTCGCCGATGAGACAGCGGATGCGGTTCTTGCCTTCGCGCTTCGCCTGATAGAGCGCGGCGTCGGCCCGCGTGATGAAATTGATTTTGTCTTCAGACGGACGGTAGACTGTCACGCCGGCGCTGAATGAAAAATCCAGCCACTCCTGCGTTTCGAGGAGCATTCTCGAGAGAAATTTTTCCGCGTCCTGGAGACTCGTGTGCGGCAGGAGAACAAAGAATTCGTCTCCGCCGTAGCGCGCGACGCAGTCTGCCGAGCGGATCGCCTTGCGGATGCGTTCTGAAAAATCCGCAAGCAGCCTGTCGCCCTTCGGGTGTCCGTGAGTATCGTTGTAGGTCTTGAAATTGTCGAGGTCGACGATGCAGAGAGCGAGAGGAAAGTGATAGCGTCTGGAACGGTTCATTTCCTCGTCGAGGATTTCTTCGAACGTCTCGCGGTTGAAAGTCTTCGTCAGACCGTCGTGGCTCGATTGTTCCTCGAGCTCCATCCACTTCCGGCGGAGCCGGATGAGGACGAACTGCTGCATGTAATTAATCCCGAGAAAGACGGCGAGTAAAATCAGAATCCCGTAATGAAGCGCGTCGAGGCGGACGTTCGACCCCGACATCGGAAGCGTGAGATAGATGGCCCCGGCGAGAGCGGCGAAATTCAGCCATGAGGCGCTACGTTGAATTCCGCTCTCCAGTGCGAAAAGCCTCCCCGCTTCCTTGCGGATCTTGGAGAGACGGTGCTTGGTCTGGGGCATAAAAGGTTAGACTCCTAGAATGGATTTAAAACGCGACATTATGCACTGATTTTCCCGAAAAGCACATATTTTTTTATCGGACGCTCGCAGGTTTTTTGTAGTCAAAATTTATTCCTTTTCAATCTGAGGATTCAAGCGGTTCAATGCGCCCGCAAAGGCTTCAATCTCCTTTGGCTTATGAAGGGCATTCAACGTCACCCTCAAGCGGGCTTTTCCCCGGCCGACCGTCGGATACCGGATCGCGGGGACGAGGTAACCCTGGAGCAGAAGGTCCGCCGCCGCCTGAAGTGCCGCTTTTTCAGAACCGAGAATGATAGGAATGATAGGAAATGTGATTCTTTCGGCAGGTTTCAATTCAGGTTTGAGCTTCGCCGTAAAAATTTCGAGATTACGGAACAGCTCCGTCCGAAACGAGTCGTCTTCTTTCATCATGGTAAATGCTTCCAGCGCAGCGCGGCATAAAACCGGGGGAAGCGCGGTCGCGAAAATGAAAGGCCGGGATTTATTCACGAGGTATTCGATGATCTGTTTTGAAGCGGCCGCAAAACCCCCGAGGCAGCCTGCCGCTTTCGAGAGGGTTCCCGTCACGACGTCGATGTGTTCTGCGAGACCCGCGTCTTCGTAACTCCCCCGCCCTTTTTTTCCGGACACGCCTGTCGCGTGCGCGTCATCGACGACGAGCATACAATCGTATTTCAGCTTCATCCTCACCAGCTCGGCGAGGTCCGCCGAGTCTCCGTCCATGCTGAACACGCCGTCCGTCACCAGAATTTTTTTACGACCGCTTTCGCTTTTGCCGAGAATCTCTTCGCATTTTTCGTAATTCCGGTGCGGATAAACGCGGATCTCGGCGCCTGAGAGCCTGGAGGCGTCAATCACCGAAGCGTGGCAGAGTTTGTCGAGCACGATCAAATCCGTTTCCCTGGCGAGGGCCGTCACCACGCCCAGATTCGCGACGTAACCCGCGGAAAAAACCAGCGCACTTTCTTTTTCCTTGAAGGAGGCGATGGCCTGCTCGAGTTTCTCATGCACATCGGAAGAGCCTGAAATCAGGCGCGCGGCGCCGGCTCCCGTTCCGTATTGATCGAGGGCTTTTTTTGAAACCTCGATCATCCGCGGATGCCTGGAAAGACCGAGATAATCGTTATTGCAGAAAAGGAGGATTTCCCTGCCGTTCAGCAGGTACCTGTTTCCAGAGACGGGTTCCAGGCTCCGGAGCGTGCGGTAAAGGTCTTTGTCCTGAAGGTCCTGAAGTTCGGATTCGATAAAGGGCTGCGTCATGATCGCCTTCAGGCTTTGCCAAGCGTGAGGGCGGCGATATGACCGCCGAAACCGCTGGAAAGCGTCAGGGCGGTATCTATCCGACCCGGGCGCGATTTACCGGCGACGTAATCGAGGTCGCATTCCGCGTCGGGCTGCTCGAGCGTCGCCGTAGGCGGAAAAAATCCTTCGTTCATTGCGATCAGGCTCACGATGATTTCGACGGCGCCGGAGGCCCCGAGCATGTGTCCCGTCATCGATTTGATCGCGCTCATGGGAATTTTTCCCGCACTTGCGCCGAAAGCTTTTTTGATCTGACGCGTCTCGTAGAGATCGCCTGACTTCGTGCCGGTGGCATGCAGGTTCACGTAATCGATATCTGTCATATCAAGTCCCGCGCTGCGGACCGCACCCGTCACCGTGCGGGCGATGGAGTCTTCGGAATCGTCGTAACGAACCATGCTCACGGTCGCGTTGTTGCCGTAGGCGTGGCCGAGTATCTTTCCGTAAATTCTGGCGCCGCGGGCCCGGGCGGTTTCTTCAGTCTCGAGAAAAACGATACCCGCGCCCTCTCCCACGAGGAACCCTTTGCGCCGTTTATCGAAGGGCCTCAGCACGTCCGGATCGAGCACGCCCATCTGCTTGTAGCCGGCCAGCATGAGCGGGACGATCGAGGCGTCGCTTGCGCCCGCGATGCAGTAATCCACCATGCCGTCAGAAACCATGCGCGCGCCTTCGATGACGGCGACCGTGCCCGTCGCACACGCCGCCACGTAACATTTTGAGGCGCCCTGAACTTTCCAGCGGCGGGCGATCCACTGCGCGGCAAAGTTGGGTACGGAACTCGAATAGACGCGCGCGCCTAAAATGGCACTCGGATTTCTGAGCAGGCGGTCCTTGAATCGGTCGATCGTGTGCATGCCTCCCTTGCTCGAACTGACGGAGACCCCGATCGTGAACGGGTCGACCGAACCCGAATCGAAGCGCGCGTCTTCCACAGCCTGGTGCGCGGCGGCGACGGCATATTGAATGAACGGATCAAGCGCCTGAAGGCCGTGATGCCGGGCGTCGAAACCTTTTACTTCATAGGCCGATTTAAAAGGATACGGGGCGGGGTCAAAACTTGTGATGGGCCCGAGGCCGGTCTTCCCGGCGCGCAGGCTTTCCGTCAGAGTCTTTACATCGAGGCCGATCGGCGTGATGACGCCCATGCCCGTGATAACGACTTCTCTTTGAGTCATTTTATTTCCTACCATGGCGTATTCCGTGATTCCAGGCTGAAGACCTGGCCTGTCAGCTGAGTGTTATCGTCCCCCGCCAGCGAACAGATGAGCCGGGCGACTTCTTCAGGATTTGAAAAACGTTTTAGCGGGCTCGCGTCGCGGTTTCTTTCCCGGACTTCTTCCGACAGATTTTCAGTCATCCGCGATTCCATGAATCCGGGATTAACGGCGTTGACGAGAATATTGTCCGGCCCGAGTTCCTGCGCCAGCGATTTCGCGAGCGCGATCACGCCCGCCTTCGCCGACGAATAATTCGTGAGCCCCGCCGTTCCTATGAGCGCCGCGCGGCTCGTGATCATAAAAACTTTTCCCGGCTGCGCTTTTTTGAGCGCGGGCAGAAGACCGCGCGTCAGATAAAAGGGCGCCTTCAGGCCCACATCGATAACGTAGTCCCAGTCCGCTTCGGTCATATCCCGCAGGAGCACGTCGCGGGTCGCGGCCGCGTTGTGAACGAGCGTGTGAAGCCGGTCCGTCCGCAAGTGAAACTGTTTCAAAAAAGCGTCCATCGACACGGTGTCCGAAAGGTCGGCCTGGAACCCTTCCGCGCCTTCTAAGACAAGTTTCGCGGCGGCGTCCTTCGCCGAGTGAAACGTAAAAAAGACACTGGCTCCCAGCTCACAGGCGCGCCGCACCAGCGCCGAACCCAACCGGCTGGTACCGCCCGTAATAAGCATATTTTTTCCTTCAAGCTTCAATGGAATACTCCAGGCGAGGGTCTTTAATTATCGGCTGCGGTGAGAAAAAAAACAGGGGGGACGGGCGCGATAGCGCTATCCCCCCTGTAAAAAGCCTGATTTACTTTGAAAGCTGGGTTTCGGGCGCCTTCGGCTTCCTGTTCGGCGTAAAACCGCTCCGCAGGAGCATTTCGAAATCCTGCTTGATGGGATTGCCGTCCACGGTGAGATAGCCGCCGATGATAAGGCCGTTCGCCCCGCCTTTCAGCGCCATTTCCTGGTAAAAGTCACCCAGGTTGATTTCCCGGCCGCCCGCGAGTTTGATATTCGCCTTTGGGTGGATGAACCGGTAGACCGCGATCGTCTTCACCATTTCGAGGGGATCGGGCTTCGGCTGGTTTTCGAGCGGCGTTCCGGGCCGCGGATTCAGGATGTTCATCGGAAGGCAGTGGGGTTCGTACGGTTTCAGCTCGAACGCCAGCTTGATCCGGTCTTCCGGCGTCTCGCCCATGCCGAGGATTCCGCCCGAACAAATTTCCATATTGCCTTCCTGAAGCAGTTTCAGCGTTTCGATCCGTTTGTCGTAAGTGTGCGTGCTCACGATCTTAGGGTAGAATTCGCGCGAGCTCTGGAGGTTGTTGTTGAAACGCCTCACACCCGCCTGTTTCAAACGCTCGACTCGTTCGGCGGTCAGGAACCCGAGAGAACCGTCGAGCTTCATCGTGGTCTCTTTTCCGAGACGTTCGAAAGTCTGGATCACCTGTTCGAATTCTTCGTCCGTGAGTTCGCCGCCGCTCGTCACGATACAGAAATTGTGGGCGCCGCGCTTTTCGAATTCTTTCGCCGCCTCGACCACTTCTTCGACGGACATCATTTTGTAGCGGTTGACGCGCGTGTCAAACCGGACGGACTGGGCGCAAAATCCGCAGTCTTCGCCGCAAAGGTAACTCTTCGCGTTCACGAGCGAGCAAAGCCCGGGCTCGGTGGAATTGAAATGAAATGTGATTTCGCGCGACGCGTCGAGAAGCTGCTGAAATTCCGGCGTGTTCTTTTCGATCTCCATGAGTTTCATGGCTTCTTCGAACAAGACTTCGCCGCCTTCGATGACGCGCTTTTTTAAGGTATCGATAAGATCGGTCATAACTGCGGGACTGGGGGTCAGAGAATCGGTCATTTTATCCCTCGATGATGTCGCCGAGCACGGGTTCGATCTTCACGCCTTTTGCGCGGAAAGCTTCTTCCGCCGCGTGAATACTCTTTTCGTCACCCTCGAGCTCGATAGTTGCTTCGCCGAATTCGGCTGTGATTTTCGCACGCCTGATGTTGAGGAGCAGGTCATTATCCCGCGCCACCACGTACATAATAGGTTCCTTGATCAGCTTCTGCAGAAAAAAAAGATGATACGCGCGCTTGGCCACGGTTTACCGTCCTCCCGCGATGGCGGGGACAATGGAAATATCGTCCCCGTCTTTGGCGAGTGTGTTTTCCTGGTTGAGAAATCGGATGTCTTCTTCATTCAGGTACACGTTGACGAAGCGGCGGATTTTTCCCGTTTCGTCGCAGATGCGTTCCTTGAAACCCGGATACTGTTTTTCGAGCTCGTTGATCACGTGGACGATGTTTCCGGAAGAAGTGTGGACTTCGGCCTTCTGGCTCGTCAGTTTCTGAAGAGGTGTCGGGATTCTTACCTTCACTGGCATGTCCTGCTCCTTTAGCCGCTGACTTTCTGTTTCACATTCATGTAATCATCAAACGCGTCGAGCGTAGGCTCGATCAGCGCGGGCTGGCCGACGACTTCCTGAATGGCTTCCTGCGTCTTGAGGCCGTTGCCCGTAATCGTGATCACGATCGACTCGTCTTTCGGGATCACGCCCTTCTCGATGAGCTTCCACGCGCAGGCAACGGTCACGCCGCCCGCCGTTTCGGTAAAAATACCTTCGGTCTTCGCGAGCAGCTTGATCGACTCGCGGATCTCGTCGTCGGTAGCCGCATAAGCGGAACCGCCCGTCGAATGAATGATGTCCTTCGAGTAATAACCGTCCGCCGGATTGCCGATCGCGAGGGATTTCGCGATGGTGTTCGGCTTGACGGGTTTGATTGCGTCCGTCTTGTTCAGGATCGCCGTGGCGATGGGAGAACAACCGTCCGCCTGCGCGCAGTAAAACTTCGTATTCACGGGCGCGTCGAGAAGCTCCATTTTTTCGAATTCCTTGAAAGCCTTGTGGATCTTCGTGATGAGAGAACCGCTCGCTGCGGGAATCACGATGTGCCTCGGGGTTTTCCAGCCGAGCTGTTCCGCGATCTCGAAACCGACCGTCTTCGAGCCTTCGGCGTAATAGGCGCGCAGGTTAATGTTCACAAAACCCCAGCGGTGCTTCGCCGCGATTTCGGCGCAGAGGCGGTTCACGTCGTCGTAGTTGCCGTTCACCGCGACCAGGTTCGGTTCGTAAACAAGCGTCCCGATCACTTTTGCTTTTTCCAGGTTCGAGGGAATGAAAATGTAGCGCGTGAGGCCGGCGCGCGCGCCGTGGGCCGCGACTGAATTGGCGAGGTTTCCCGTCGACGCGCAGGCGACCGTGTCGAAACCGAGTTCTTTCGCGCGGGTAAGCGCGACCGCTACGACGCGGTCCTTGAAAGACCAGGTCGGGTGGCAGACGGAATCGTCCTTGATATAAAGTTCCCGCACGCCGAGCACCTTCGCGAGGCGGTCCGCTTTGACGAGAGGGGTCAGGCCCGAATAAAATCCCACCGTAGGCTGTCCGTCAATCGGGAGAAAATTGCGGTAACGCCAGAGACTGTGCGGACCGCTCTGGATTTTCTCGCGGCTCACCGTCTTTTTGATCGCGTCGTAATCATACGTCGCTTCGAGCGAACCGAAACAGTATTCGCAGACGTACAGGGCTTCCTTGGGATAATCGCGGCCGCACTCGCGGCAGCGGAGACCTTTGAGAAAAGACATTTTTAGATTTACTCCCGATTGTGGCAGCAAGACTATCAGAAATCCTGCTCCCCGTTTTCGCATGCCCGGCGGCGGAGCCGGGCAATCACTGTTTGGTCTGTGTGTTTTTTGACTACTGAAACTTCTCGTCCATGCTGAGGTAACGCTCGCCCGTGTCGCAGACGATAAAAACGACGTTCTTGCCGGGGCCGAGATCTTTCGCGACTTTGAGTGCCGCGTGAAAAATAGCTCCCGTGGAAATGCCGCTCAGAATACCTTCTTTCGTGGCGAGTTCCAGCATCATTTTCCAGGCTTCCTGGTCCTCGACTTTGATGATCTCGTCGATCACCTGGCGGTTCAGCACTTCGGGAACGAAGCCCGCGCCGATGCCCTGGATTTTGTGCTTGCCCGGCTGACCGCCCGAAAGTACAGGAGACGTCGCAGGTTCTACAGCCACGATCTTGATCTTCGGATTGCGCTTCTTGAATACTTCGCCGCAGCCCGTCACCGTTCCGCCCGTACCGACGCCTGCAACGAAGGCGTCGATCTTGCCGTCGAGAGCTTCCCAGATTTCCTCGGCGGTGGTCTCGCGGTGGATCTTGGGGTTCGCGGGATTGGCGAACTGCTGGGGCAGAAAACTATTTCTCTGTTCCTTCGCAAGCTCCTGGGCTTTTGCGATCGCGCCTTTCATGCCTTCCGCGCCCGGTGTCAGAACGACTTCGGCGCCGTAACGCTTGAGCAGGTGGCGGCGTTCGACGCTCATCGTGTCCGGCATCGTGAGAACGAGTTTGTACCCTCGGACGGCGCAGACGAGAGCGAGGCCGATTCCCGTATTACCGGAAGTCGGCTCGATGATAATCGTGTCCTTGTTGATGAGGCCTTTTTCTTCAGCGTCCTTGATCATGCTGTAACAGATGCGGTCTTTCACGCTTCCGCCGGGATTGAAGGATTCGAGCTTTCCGTAGATTGTTGCCATGCCCTCGCTCGCGAGTTTGTTCAGGCGCACGAGCGGTGTGTTGCAGATGAGTTCGAGCATATCGCGCGCTACGAGAGGTTTCGTTCTGGGTTTCGCCGCTGTCGTCATAATGCCTCCTGCTTTCCGGTTAAATGTGAAGACCGATTAAATGAGTTTACACTCCGCCGCCAAGATGGTCCGGCTGTTCCGTTTCTTTTGCCGCTTCCCTGGGTTTTATTTCGCTTAGAAAGGTATGGATGCCGCATTCTTTTTTAGTTTTGCCCGCCCAGCGTCCCGAGCGCTCGTCGTCGCCCGCCTGGACCGGCCGCGTGCAGGGCCAGCAGCCGATGCTGAGATAACCCTTCTCCGAAAGCGGGTGCTGCGGGATTCCTTTTTCCTTCATATACCACCAGGAATCGCGCGACGTAAAATTGGCGAGAGGGCTGATTTTGTAGAGATCGCCTTCGTACTCTTCGATAATATGGATCGACTTGCGGAAATCGGTCTGATGCCGGCGGATGCCGCTCATCCAGGCGTCGTAGCCCTTGATCACGCCCTGGATCGGCTCCACTTTATTGATATGGCAGCACATGTCGGGATTGCGTTCGAAAGGCACGCCTTCGTTCTCGGCGACAAACGGGGCTTTTCTTTCTGGATCCGCCCGGAGTTCGACGATGTTCGTGAGCCCGAACATTTTGACGAGACGGTCCTTGTATTCGAGCGTTTCCGGGAAGTGATAGCCCGTATCGAGAAAGAGGACCGGAGTCGAAGGATCGATCTGCGCGACCATATGCAGAAGCGTGCCGCTCTCGGGCCCGAACGAAGAAGTCATCGCGAGTTTGGGCGCGAATTGCTTCGCGGCCCAGGCGAGAATTTCCTGGGGACGTTTTCCCTCGAACTCTTCGTTCAGTTTTTCCAGATTATCCAGCTTATGTGCCAACATCAGGCCTCTTGATAAAGGGGACAGGCCTGAGGACTGTCCCCGAAGTTTTTAACTCTGACTCTCAAACTTTAGATACCCGAGCTGCTCAAGGCGGTTCAGGATTTTTTCGACCGACTCTTCGGGGGTTTCCCGCGCGGTTTCGCAGATGACTTCGGGGTTCACGGGGGCTTCGTAAGGATCGTCCACGCCCGTAAAATTTTTGATCTCGCCCGCCCGGGCCTTCTTATAAAGACCTTTGACGTCCCGTTTCTCGCACTCTTCGACCGGCGTGCTGACGTAAACTTCGACGAAATTGCCGATCAGCCTTCTATTATAGTCCCTGGTTTCCCGGTAAGGCGAAACGACGGAGGCAATCGCGGCGATTCCGTTGCGCGTCAGAAGCTGGCAGACAAACCCGATTCGCTTCAGGTTATCTTCGCGGTCCTCTTTTGAAAACCCGAGCCCTTTGCTCAGATGGGTGCGGACCACATCGCCGTCGAGAAGCTCGACTTTCAGGTTCCATTTACGGAACAGCCTCTCGATCATTCTCGCAAGAGTGGATTTACCCGAACTCGGGAGGCCGGTCAACCACAGGGTGACGCCTCTCTGAAGCTGCGCGTTTTTTTTCTCGAATACAGAACTGCTCAATTGAAATCTCCTGGTCACCCGGACCGGATGCCGGACGTTATTTCCCGGTCATTCCGTCAGAATAAGGCCTGAGGGGAGGTTTGAATATACTATCATTCATAAGGAGTGTCAATCGCATGGGTTGCGCCGTTCAGGGAGCTTCGAAAGACCGGAAGGACGGCTGTTAAAAGAGCAGAAAAGATCAACTTCGCGCACGAGTGAACTCAGGCCGCGGCAAAACAGCGAGCGGATTGCTCATCCCCGGGATCCTTCAGCATTCGGACTCAGGATGAGCCTCCGGTTGAAAAAATCTTCACGGGATCCTTCGTCCTTCGGACTCAGGATGAGCCTCCGGTTGAAGAATTTTATTCCCGAGATCCTTCGTCCTTCGGACTCAGGATGAGCCTCCGGTTGAAGAATTAGCTTCGGAGGCTCATTTATAGATCTTCGCCTTGCCGAAGCCGCCGATCCAGTAGAGCTCGTGGATGGTCAGCTGGTAGAAGCGGAAATCCGGAAGCTCGAAAAGGACTTCGGTGCGGGGATAGATGGCAAGGTACTGCGCCTTGAGGGAAAGAAACTCTTCATAGGAAGCGACGATATCGACCCGGCCCTGGAGCGTCATGCGGTGGGTTTCGTGAATCGGCGTATCTCCCGAAACCAGCGCCGTAATGAGAAGGCTCACATTGGGATGCTGCTTGAGATTGCGCGTATGCTGGGCGATGTCGCTCAATAAAAAATAAATATGCCCTGGAAAACTGGGCGAAACAGGCGGCTCGTAAATGTACCCGATGGCGGAAATGTAGGGATTCCCGTCCATGATCGTGCCGAGTGCTGCGGCTTTCTGGTTCTTCAGGATATCGATAATTTCAGGGTCGAGATTCATACCGCAGTAATCTTCCGGAGTTTTTGCATATGCGCGGCATTATAGCGGCATGTAAGAAATAGCACAACAACTCAGGCGGGAAGAAAATCTTGTGATAATCTTCAAAAACTAACGTCTAGCGGTCAGACCTTCTTTTTACGAAGCAGATTATGCCGAACACATATTTTGACGAGGGCTTCTATAAGGATCTCGAGATTAGTGGGTTTTGTAATAAGCTTGTGGCCTAGACGCCTTGCTCGTTCCACTTCTTTCGGATCAGAAAGCGATGTGTAGACGATAAAATCCTTGGGACAATGCCCTTCCCCAGCCTTGAACCGGCGGATCAATTCATCGCCCCACATGAGCGGCATCTTGATATCCACGATCGCGATGTCGGGTTCGAATTCCATTGAAAGCGTCAAGGCTGCGTCGCCCGTATGTGCAATTTTTATTTCAAAATGCCCGTCGTTATAATCTTCCTGGAGCGCGCCCGACAAAATATCACAGACTTCGCTCTCGTCGTCGACGATCAATATTTTTGCGCACGGCTCGAGAGCAGGATCGATTTCAACATCGGCTTTATCGAAAGCTTTGCATTCAATAACTGCGCTGATCTGACTATAAAGATCTTCGAGAATGTAGGGCTTTTTCACAAATGCCTCGATGCCGATACTTTCACACTCCGCCTGCTTATCATGGAGCGCGGTAAGGATAATAACTGCCATATCCGGCTGATATTTCCGTATCGCTTTGAGGACTTCGATGCCGCCCATGCCGGGCATCGCCAGATCAAGTAATACGACGTCTATTTTCCCCGAACATTCCTGAACAATCTTCAGAGCCTCAAGACCGCTCATCGCCGTTATCGTTAGATAGCCGCGCGGTTGACAGATGCTTGAGATGAACCAGATTACGTTAGGCTCATCGTCCACGATAAGGACGGTCCCTTTTCTGCCGGGAATTTCGGTCATAAATTTATGCTCTCGAAAAAGTTAGCAATATTAAGTTTTCGCATTCAGAAGCTGAGTAGGAAGAAAAATCCGGAACGTGGTTCCTTTTCCCAGCTTACTCTCAACCGTAATCCGGCCATCGTGCTGCTGCACTATCTCTCTCACGAGATGAAGTCCAAGCCCCGACCCTTTGATAGTTCCAGGTTCTGAGCTCCTCGTAGTGTCTTTTGTGGTAAAAAAAGGATCGAAAATATTCGCGAGAATGTCTTCTGGAATTCCTCCGCCGGTATCGCTGATGCTTAATTCTATTTCACTTTCACGGATCTGACTTTCGATCGTAATCGTCCCGTTCTTATTGATAGCATGACGGGCATTTACGAGCAAATTGAGGAAGATTTCTTCCATGGCATGCAGATCGGCTTTCGCTTTGAGCGGCTGTTCCGCCAAGCGGCGGTCGAGTTTAATATCATGCGATTTGAATTCACCCTGGAGGATAAGAAGAACGTTTTCAAGAGCATCGCGCAAATCAACCGTTTCCTTCCTAGTTTCATTTCTTTTGCGTGCAAAGGCCGAAAGGCGTTCCGTGATATTAATAATTCGTTTCGTATCGCCTTCGATTCGCGAAAGCGTATCAAACACCAGCGCTTCATAGCCCTCTCGTGGGAGATCCTTGTTAAACTCTTTATTCATCCTCATCATACCGACCGCCATCCCGATCTGGTTGACAGGATTGTAAATCTCATGGGCGATCCCCGCAGAGAGAGTACCGAGCGACGCAAGTTTGGACTGCTGAGCCATCTCAATCTGCTGCTTTTTAAGAAGCGCTATCGACCGCGCATTGCTGAGCGCGACCGCGATCTGCGCGCTGATCGCGGGGAAATACTCCATCTCCTGGCGCGTATACTCCTGGTCCGACTTCTTCTTCCCGAGCGCCAGAATGCCGATGAGAACGCCCTGAGAGAAAAGCGGCACCATCACCCTCGCCCGAAGGTCCGCCATCGTCTTCTTCACAAAATCAGGCACATCATCCTCCAGGTCCAGATTCACAACCTTATCCGAATCCGAAAAGTAGGAGACCAACGGATTATTCCCCTCGATCGGTTCATGCTTCTTGTCCAGCCCAAACGCATCCAGAATCTTATAAGCTTTCCAGTCTTCCGTCTTCAACAAAATTGCTCCGCTCTCCAAATGCAGCGCATTCTCAAACGTATGCAGAATAATCCCGCCGATCTTATCGATGTCCAGAACCGCAATAATCGTATGCGAAAGATCCGTAAGAATCTGCCGAAAGTCCTGCGTTTTTTGAAATAGAAATCGATCAGTAAGAGCAATTAAAAACTTTTTGGTTGGTTCGTAAATAGAAATGACTATAAGGCCGCTTAATGCAATAGACCAGCCTGTTCGTCCATCTAGTAAATCACCTAAAATCTCCTGCGTTACACCTGAAACAAGTGCGACGATACTCATTGTCATTGCAAAAAGGCTCGTAAAAACAAGGGTCTTTTTTACTATTACTTCAATGTCCATAAGATGAAGCTTTAAAATCGCATATGACATCATGAGAAATGAAACAACTAGAATATAGTCATCAAGGGGGGGATGGTTAACAAAACCTAAAACAGTAGCAAAGTATTCTAACCCTGACACTGAAGCGATAAGATACGATGCAAAAACAAAAAAAAGTCTACTTTTAAAAACTCCTTTTTCTATTCGGGCTCGTTTTTGAAGTACATATAAAGCAAAGAAAATACAGAGACAAAAAAATATTAGATAAATAACATATACGGGCCCAGGCTTCACCACTAAATAGTTAGCGGGCTTTAATTCTCTGAGCCCCCCAATAAAGAATGGAGTAGCCCATATAATTAAAAACAAAAATATAGAAATACCGTACTGAACTGCACTAATAGTGTTTAGACTTTTTTTAGGTTCAATTAGTGCTCTAACAAATGTATAAAAAAGGGGGGGGAGAAAAACGCCGAAGCTATAACATACTTTAGTAATATATATAGACGTTATGGAGTCCCCGAAAACTTGCACTAAAAATGATCCCACGCTCCAAAAAGCGACACAAACACTAAATAAGCAAAAAACCTGATTCGTTTTTTTTTGAGGATTCTTAAAAAAAACAAACAGTCCTATAAATAAGTTAAAGAGCCAAGGAAATATTCCGCTCAGAACCAGTGATTCCATCATTATTTACTTTTTCAGAATTCCTAACAAATTTAAAAAAAAATTGGTTCTGTTAGATCTCGGAAAAAAAGCAGGTTTTACACTTCGATAATTATCGTAGCTGTTCTCACCGAATTTTCTTTTAGAGTTTTTTTCTTCCAACATTAATCTAATTAGCAAGAGAGGAATATTAATTAATAATACAAAAAAGAAAGAAAAAAAGGTGTTCGCAATGAGCGGTAACGCTACCTCTTCAATTAATATACCTAGATAAATAGGATGCCGAATATATGCGTATGGGCCAATGTCCAAAAGCCTGGTTTTGTTAGTCTTTTGCTTACCTACAACATGAATTGCCCATTGGCTACCTAATGTCGTAGCCCCCCACCAGCGAAGCCTGGTAGCAACTGAATACAGTAAAAGACCCGCTATAAACCATGATTGCTGGAATTCTCTGTCAGTATAATAAAATTCCAACGTAACAACATACAGCATAGCGATATATGCCATAGTACCAACAGCTAAGGTCCAATCGCCTTCAAATTTTTGAGGTTGTTTCTCTTTGCTTGTATAAAAAGTTTCCCACATGCGAATTACTACATGAGTCGTAATCGCAACAGGAAATAGCCACCGATAGGGAGTCTCCTCATTTACTATGGCTAAAGCGAAAGCAGTTATTGGCAGGAGAATGTTCGCCAGTAAGATAAAAGCTTTAATCATGGGCTCATCACTATAGGTAGTTAATTATTGTTTGATTATTGATCTCTATATTCCCTTACTATTATGGCTGAATTTTTCGCACCAAAAGCTAGACTATTACAAACAGCTACCCGGAATTTTCCCTCTCTGGCAGTATTTGAAACATAATCTAAATCACATTCCGGATCTGGGACTTCATAATTAATGGTTGGATGTAAAACTCCTTCACTCAACGCCAGCAATGCTGCCGCCATTTGCTGGGCTCCAGCGGCACCGATGGGATGTCCAAGCATTGATTTAACAGAGGGCATCGCCAGCTTATAAGCATGCTTACCAAATACCTTCTTTACTACGGCTGTCTCATAACTATCATTAATAGGTGTGGCATTTCCATAGGCCTCAAAAACATCAACTTCTTCAGGCTGAATTGCAGCATCCTGTAGGGCGATTTGAATCGCCCGCACTGTTTGTTCACCTGAAGGATGCGGCTTGGCCATATGCCAAGCATCGCAAGTGGAGCCGTAGCCAATAAGTTCCCCGTAAATTTTTGCATGACGCTTTCTCGCATGCTCTAACTCTTCCAATACAAATAACCAGCCTCCCTCCGCTATCACAAATCCGTCTCTATCTTTATTAAAGGGGCGTGACGCTTTTTTATCTGTTCGAGTTGAGGTTGCTCCCATTTGGCAAAAGGCCCCTAAAATCCCATCATTTACACAAGCGTCGGCCCCGCCAGTGAGAACTATATCAGATAGTCCGAGGCGAATCTGACGAAGCGCATAACCCATAGCATCAGTAGAGGATGTACAGCCCGTAGAAAGTGTGTGACTAGCGGCCTGAGCTCCAATGGCTCGAGATACTTCACTGGATATAGATCCACCGAAACCCGCAATGCCGAGATATGGTCTCATTCTTCTTATACCGCCTCTTTCCATCGCTCTTACTTCCGGCACAATATACTCAATGCCGGCCGTAGCGCTTCCTATCAATACGGCTATCTCACTAAAGCGGAAATTATTAATCTTAGCGTCTTCCAAAGCCAATTTAGCTGCGGCTACAGCAAGATGTGAGGATCGGCCCATTCTCTTTATTTCAGAGTGCTGTTGAATAAACTCAGAAGGGTCGAAATTTTTGATTTCTGCTGCCATCTTAGACGGATATTCAGCAATGTCGAAGAAGGTAATTTGATCAACACAGTTTTTGCCTTCTTTCAGACCTCGCCAGTAATCCTCTTTGCCAATGCCATTTGGAGCTATAGCGCCAATGCCTGTAATTACAGCTCGTCGCATTCGGGATTCTGTTTTTTTGATCGGTGTAAATAAGGGAATCAAAGTAACATTTTTTAGTTCTTTTTCTGATGAAACAAGCTTTAATTCGTCTTCCACACTTTTTAGAAATGTCTCATTATCGAAAGGCTTGTTCAGGAATTTATCAACGCCTAAACGGATTGCATGGGAGGGGGTGTCTTCTTCAGCGTATCCTGAAATGAGAATGTAGCCGCAAACAACTTTTCGCTCGCTGTATATGGCTTTGATTTTTTCAATCGCAACAATTCCATTTTCGCCGGGCATCCGGACATCTGAAATAACCAGATCAAAGTCAGTCGTCGCAACCTTTGTAACTGCTTCGAGCGCATTATTTGCCGTTTCGACCTGGTAACCTTTAATGGACAGAAGTTTTCGGAGAGTTTTTGTTACAAGGTCATCGTCATCAATGAGAAGGATTTTTTGGCTCATAAATTTAACTCGGCGAAAAGGGTGGCTAAATGAACAGAAGCTAATGAAGATGCTAATAAATAGACATTAATTGAAAGTAAGCGGCCAGCGACCATAAACACCTGTGGGTAATGTAGAGCAAGATAACCAATAAAAGGATCGGAAACAAGGGTGATTTGCTGGAGGGGAAAGAGGTTTATAAAAGGCTTTAGCGTTTTCCGCAGATTAAGGCGTTAGCGCGGTTTTTGGGACGGCGGCGAGATAATGGGTGAATCCAGAGTTATTCGCTTCATTTTTCTCTGTGGAGCAACCGGACGCCGTCCGCCGGGGCGGGGTTAACTTTGAATAGCCTATTCCGGGATTCCAAGCTCTTCATACATCCTTGTTTGATTCACGTACGCAGTATAGAGTTCTGCGCGTTTCTCAAGAATTTTATCCAAGCCGAAAAAGGCCGGCGATGGTCACACCAAATCATCGTAGGTTCTTTTGTACTCCGCCAGAAGGCTCTTAAAGCGCTCAATCAGCGGCTTCATGAAACAGTTCCTTCTTATTTATTCCCCTCACGATCCAGTGATAAACTCCCGTCTCGCTTTCCTGCTTTTTCTTGCGAGGCATTCATTCTCACCTCTTCAATGGATTTCTAACCCTTCCCCGCCGGACGGCGTCCGGTTTGCCGCAAACGTATGCAGAATAATCCCGCCGATCTTATCAAGATCGAGAACAGCAATAATCGTATGCGAAAGATCCGTAAGAATCTGCCGAAAGTCCTGCGTTTTTTGGAAGAGATAGCGATCAGTAATATCAATTAATATTTTTTTGATGGTTCGTATAACAGCATAACAGCAGTCAATGTTAAGCCCAAAGTCATAAAAGGACTGTATTGAGTCCCCCCCAATAAGTACTGAAGAAAACTTAAAGTATTAGATGCTATGACCATTAGAAAACCAAAAAGACCCGCAAAAACAAGCGATCGCTTGATAATAACTTCGATATCCAGTAAACCATGGCGGAAAATTGCATAAGTTGTAAGTATTGGAAATAAAAGAAAAAATACAATCCCGTAGGGCGGTAGTTTTACATCATAGACAAGAAGGAAAGCCGAGGAACCTGAGGTATAACCTATAGCGGTAGCTACTAAGAAAAAGATAAACCTAATCTTTTCTTTACCTATAGCCTTGATAGTTGCAAAAAACATAATCCAAAAACAATATAGAACCATTAAAAAAAAATATCCGACAAAAAACCAGTAGAACTCACCGGGATTTGTGTAATACGTAAATTGCCATTTGGGACTAGGAGGGGCTATTAATTTATCGGTAAAAAGTAACCCAATCTGACCAATTGCAAGAGCAAATGGAATAGTAAATTCAGCTAATTCAGGTTTAGAGCTTTTCACAAAATATGATCTAACAAAAAAAAGGAAGGCCAGAGGAATATTGATTGCGCCTAAATAATGAAGAAAGTAAAAAAGAGGAACGTATTGATATTTAGTGGTAACTGTTAATAAACCTAATCCTAGGCTCCACAATCCAACAGAAAAACAGAAATAAAACCACGCTTGGTAAATAAAATTGCGTGGATTGACTCTCAGAACGCCAATCCCCAACAATAGCGTTAGAGATGAGGAAACAAAAAAAAAGGGTGAAAGAAAGTTCGTCATTTCGGTGATTTATTTCGACCGTACTTATTGTGAATATCAACATAAGTACGAGTAATAACCGCAGCGGCTGTGGGAAACTCCCCAGCGAGAACGGTGGCAGCTACAATTTCTGCAAATTTATCGGATTTTCCTGATCCAGCGCAGCTCATTATTCTTAAACATTCCTGCTGAGTAGGCAAGACTGTCCCTCCACCAACTGTAGCGACTAGCAAATTTTTCAATTCGCATACAATAGTTAGATTCTTACCATCATCACTCAGTTGAGTAGTTGTGGCGCAGACGTGTGAGCTACTTATATCCGCCGCGTCTTGTCCACACGCTAAGTAAATAGCAGTAATTGCATTAGCTGCATGCACATTGACGGAACCAATACCTGAGGCTTGTCCACATTCAATGCACCGATCAAAAAAATCTTTCATTTCAACTGCAGTAACGCGCATCATGGCTAAAGCTTTTGAACTCAACGTTAACGAAGCTTTTACCCGTCTTCCATACCCTTCTTTTTCGTTCAATGGGGAATGATGTTTGACCCCGCTATAATGAGATCTGTGAAAAAAGCTCGCGCCTGTTTTACTTTCAATATATTTACACGCGTTGAATGATGCTTGGTTAATCATATTCAACCCTTGGGCATCACCTGTGTCATATTTGAACTTTAGAAGAAAGTTTTTTCCTACCGTATGCTGCTCAATTCCCAACAGCTTTGTATGATGACTTCCGCTTTCAGCCACCTCTTTAATCATTTCGTATGTCTGATCAACAAATGTCCCTACCCGATTGTCTTCATCGGAATGGATGGGGAACATGGGCGTTATGTGAACAACTTTGGAAAGAACTTCTGATTTGATTCCGCCACACATTGAGGCGAGTCTCATTCCTAGATCATAAGTGAGAAGTAAGGCACCTTCAGTTGTCGCCATAGGAACGTAGAATTCCCCCTTGGCATTGTTTCCGTTTATTAATACGGGGCCAGTAACGCCAAGAGGAATTTGAATTATGCCAAAGGGATTTTCTATATTACCTTTGAAAAGATTAGTTTCATAGCTGCAACCTTTAATATGCTTAAGATCAATATTTAGCTGTTGTGCAAGAATGTCGGCTTTCTTATCAACATCAGCTCGTTCATATGATTTCCTGATTTTTTTTAACGAATCTTTATCTATCGTCTGTTCTTGCTCTTCAACCCCACTCATACTATTTTGCGCATTTATACAAAGATTAATTTTCTCTAAGAGTTGTCTTAACTCGACAGGTTTTTGAAGCCAATGATCAGCGCCAAGACCAAAAGCTTTCACTGAAGCTGCATCATCTGCAAACCCACTTATAAATATAATTCTTTGCCTTTGAAGTTTGCCTTGCGTTTCTAATGATCGGAACCGCTCTAGAACATCGGTTCCTGTTAATCCGGGCATGCGAACATCAAGCAGAATGCATTGGTAGGAATGATTGCTTACGTGCTCCAAAGCTTGCTCACCGCGTGAACAAATATCGACATCCCATCCTTCCCGGATGAGAATGCGAGATAAAGTTTCTAAGACAAGCTTGTCGTCGTCGACTATGAGTATGCGGCTAACTGCCATAATCACCTGTGATATGTAAAAACGAAAGATGCCCAAGAGAATGATCGGAAACAAGTCAGATTTGCTGGAGGGAAAAGATGTTTTAAAAGGCTTTAACTTGCTATTGCGGCTGGCCTTCAAAAAATCACATTGAGCCGTTGAGATTTGTCTCTCGGCGCAGCCCTTAACCAGTCTGCGATCCGTTCGGTAGTCTGAACCTTGGATAGGACAAGAGGTCACTAGCCTTGGGCGATGCGGTGGAGGATTTCGGCGATGAAGGTCTGATATTTGACGCCCAGCTTATTTGCTTTCTTTTTTAAACTGTCAAGGTCCTGACGGTTGATCCGGATGTTCAGGACCGCGTCTTTTTTTCGGGCGGCGATGGCATCGGCAATATTTAAAAAAGCTGCCTTGCCGGCGTTGGCATATTCGTTCTTCAGAAGCGCCCCTTCAATGCCTTTCTCCTGCGGGTTGAGTTTCGTCCTTTTCATAAAGCGCCTTTTTTATAAAGCTTCGTGTACTTTCTACTGGGAAACAAAGTCTTCAGAAAAACCTCCTGCCCTTTCACGACAAATGGAACAATCCATATATAACTTTTATATTCAAACAACAGGACACTCTGGTGCTTTCGGGCCGGATGTTCTTTGACGGCAATCAGGCGCGATGCCATAAGCTCCTGGAAAGAAACGCCTCTTGTCTTTTTTAATCGATCGTTCTTCAGCGAGTTCCATCGGATATGAAGCATAAGAAAAATACCACACTACGTTTGTATATACAATTGTTAATTAATTAGTCTTGGCGACTGTCGGAAAAGGATGCGGCCTTAATTGAATTCTATGAGAAAGGCAGCGCGAAAAGGAGAAACGGACCGCGGCTTTTTTTAAAACTCTAGTGCGATGCGGCACTTCGCCGCACAGTATACGATTAAATGAAGTATCCCATTAAGGATCAATCTCTGCTGGGAGTTGGTCAGCCGTGGAGGAACATGCGGTAGGCGGGGTTCGTGGTTTCGTCTTCGTAAGGATATCCGAGTTGGCGGAGGCGCTCCGTGAAGCGCGGCCGGTCTGCGGGCGGGACCTGCAGGCCCACAAGCACACGGCCATAATCTGCGCCGTGATTTCTGTAATGGAAGAGCGTAATGTTCCATTCCATGCCTACGCCGTCGAGAAACTTGAGCAGCGCGCCCGGCCGTTCGGGAAATTCGCAGCGCAGGATGATCTCGTCCTGAAGGGCCGTCACCCGGCCGCCCACCATGTAGCGGATGTGAAGTTTCGCCGTCTCGTTGGAACTGATGTCGAGCACTTCGTAGCCGAGTTTCGTAAGCTGCTCGATGAGCCCCGGTTTATCGCGGTGCGCGTCGGCCAGCTTCAGGCCGACGAAAACGTGCGCTTCCTTGTCGAAGCCGAAACGGTAATTAAATTCACTGATCGTCCGGCTGCCGAGCTCCTGCACGAAGCGGCGGTAGCTTCCCGGCTTCTCCGGAATCGTCACGCCGAGCAGAATCTCGCGCGCTTCACCGACCTCGGCGCGTTCGGCCACGTGCCGGAGCCGGTCGAAATTCATGTTTGCCCCGCTGTTCACCGCGATCAGCGAGCCCGTGCGCGCGGGATTGCGCGCGGCATAAGTTTTCAGGCCCGCAAGCGCGAGCGCCCCCGCCGGTTCTGCGATAACGCGCGTGTCTTCGAAAATATCTTTGACGGCGGCGCACATTTCGTCAGAGTCAGCCAGGATCACTTCATCGAGCAATTTTCTGCACACGCGGAAAGTCTCTTCGCCCGCCTGTCTCACCGCGACGCCGTCGGCGAAAAGCCCGACGCGCTCCAGAATGACGCGCTCGCCAGCGTCCATTGCGGCCTTCATGCAGGCCGCGTCGACTGGTTCCACTCCGATCACTTTCGTTCCCGGCTTCAAAAACTTCACGTACGAAGCGACGCCTGCGGCAAGCCCGCCTCCGCCCACGGGCACGAAGACCGCTTCGATCGGTTCCGGATGCTGCTGGAGAATTTCCATGCCGATCGTGCCCTGCCCCGCGATCACGTCGGGATCGTCGTAGGGATGGACGAAGGTCAGCGACAGCTCCCGTTCGAGAACGCGCGCGTGTTCAAAGGCTTCGTCGAAAGTATCGCCGTGCAGAATGACTTTGCCGCCCCAGTAACGGACCGCGTCGATCTTGATCGCGGGCGTCGTGACCGGCATGACGATCGTCGCCGGGATCCCGAGCCGCTGGGCGGATAAAGCCACGCCCTGCGCGTGGTTTCCGGCCGAGGCGCAGATGACGCCCGCAGCCCGCACGCCTTCCGGAATATTCGCGATCCGGTTATAAGCGCCGCGGATCTTGAAAGAGAACACGGGCTGGAGATCTTCCCTTTTCAGAAGGACCTGCGCGCCGAGCCTCTGGCTGAGACGCGTCATGCGGTCGAGCGGCGTCTGGACGGCCGCATCGTAGACCCGCGCTTCCTGGATTTTTTTGACGTAATCGATCATTTCAGAATTCCCCGCCCTTGTTTCAAAGGCCGTAATTTTGGTCCCGAATTTCGGGAAATCATATCATACCGGGAAGGGAACGGCCTGCGGGTTGTTATCTTTGCGTTTGATTTCCCGGATAAAGTGTGATCGAATGAGACTCCAATCCGCCCGAAGCCGCATCCAAAGGACATGATGACGGAAGATAATCTCAAACCCATTCTTGTGACCGGCGCCACGGGTTACGTGGGCGGAAGGCTCGTGCCCAAACTCATTGAGCGCGGGTTCAAAGTGCGGGCCCTGGGAAGGTCACTCGATAAATTAAAAAGCCGGCCCTGGGCGACATCCCCATTCGTGGAACTGATCGCGGGCGACGTTTTCGACAAACCCTCTTTTCTGAAAGCGGCGCAGGGCTGCCGGGCCGCCTATTACCTCGTCCACTCCATGCTTCCCGGCCAGAAAGACTTCGAGCAGGCGGACAGAGACGCGGCCTCGAATATGGCTGCGGCCGCCGAAAATGCCGGCCTGAAAAGAATCATTTATCTCGGAGGGCTGGGTGAAGACAACCCGGAGCTGAGCAAGCATCTGAAATCGAGGGCCGAAGTCGCTGAGATCCTGAAAAAAGGAAAAGTGCCCGTCACCGAACTGCGGGCGGCCATGATCATCGGGTCCGGCAGCGCGTCGTTTGAAATCCTGCGTTATCTTGTCGACCGTCTTCCCGTCATGATCACACCCCGCTGGCTTGAAACTCCGAGCCAGCCGATCGCTATTCGGAACGTGCTCGAATATCTTGCGGGCTGTCTGGAGCATGAAGAAACGAAAGGACAGACTTACGCGATCGGCGGAACGGAAGTCGTCACTTATCGGGAACTCATGAAAATCTACGCCGAAGAAGCCGGGCTGCCGAAACGTCTCGTTATTCCCGTTCCCGTGCTGACGCCGCGCCTGAGTTCTTACTGGATCCACCTCGTCACGCCCGTCCCGGCCTCGATCGCGAGGCCGCTGGCGGAAGGGCTCCGCAGCCCCGTCGTCTGTCCCGAGCACCGCATCCGGGAGATTATCAAGCAAAACCTCCTCAGTCCGCGCGAAGCCATCCGTTTCGCTCTCAGCAGTTTGAACGGCGATCAAGTGACGACTCACTGGACGGACGCCGGCGTGATTCGGCCCGTCGAAGCCGCAAACGCCGGAGATCCCGCGTGGGCGGGCGGCACCGTTTTAAAAGACGAACGCCGGCTGCTGACCGAAGCTTCTCAGGAGAAAGTCTGGAAAGTCGTCTCGTCGATCGGCGGAAAAAACGGCTGGTACTACGCGACGTGGCTTTGGGGCCTGCGCGGGTTTCTGGACAAATGTTTCGGAGGAGTCGGCCTGCGCCGCGGCAGAAGAAGTACCACGGAGCTTCAAGCCGGGGACGCCCTCGATTTCTGGCGCGTCCTGAAAAGCGAACCCGGAAAAAACCTTCTGCTCATCGCCGAGATGAAACTACCGGGCCGTGCGACGCTCGAGTTTAATCTGGAACCCGCCGGGCAAGGAAAAACCGCGATCACTCAACGGGCGCTCTTCGAACCTCACGGTCTGGGAGGAATCCTCTACTGGACTCTCCTTCTACCCTTCCATCATTTCATCTTCGGCGGCATGCTGAACCAGATCGGAAAACGCGCGCTCCCTTGAAGCTTTCTTTTTTTCTCCTGCCGCACCGTATCAGCACTTCATTAAAAGTGATTCGTGTCCCTAAGGGCCTAACCTTAAGGGAGATAGGTGTATTCCCTTATGGAATTAATTCTAAACAAGTCTATATTGGGTTGTAGAAGAAACTTGAATTATCCGACAGGCCAAGTTAGCCCTTCAGACTTACGCCACAGCGCCCTTCAATTGCCGGTCACGTCAATTAGCGTAAAAGTTCCAAAGCGGCTTGTTCCCAGCGCCGCAAAAAAGATCCGGCACAAAACTCGTGCACATTTTTTAACGTGACGAGACGCACTAAACGACCAATCTCTTTAACGAATATGGAGCCACATGAAAAAGCATTACAATCATCCCCCGTTTATTCCGGCATTTCTTCGCGTCGCTGTTTTGCCGGTACTGTCCCTTATTACCGCGCTGACAGGTTCCACCTCTTCAGCCCTGGCCGCCGACCTCGGCACAGCGATGGACTTTGCCGTTCTCGGAGCTTCTGAAATCACTAATACCGGACCCACGACTCTGAACGGAGACCTTGGCATCTGGGCCGGTACTTCGATCACGGGACTTGCCGGCATTACGGTGAACGGAGAAGTCCACCAGACCGACGCGGTTGCCGAGCAGGCACAAAGTGATCTGACGGCCGCTTACAACCAGCTGGCGGGACTTGCGTTTGACACTGATCTGAGCGGGCAGGATCTGGGCACGGTAGGACCCCTTCTTCCCGGCGTGTACCGTTTTTCTTCGTCCGCCCAGCTGACGGGCGCGCTCGTCCTCGACGCCGAAGGCGTTCAGGCCTCACAGTTTATTTTTCAGATCGGGAGCGCTCTCACGACGGCGAGCAGTTCGACGGTTCTTCTTCTCAACAACGCTTCGGGAAACAACGTGTTCTGGCTGCTGGGCAGTTCCGCGACGCTCGGCACGAACAGTCTGTTTCAGGGAAACCTTCTCGCGCTCACAAGCATCACTTTGAACACGGGAACTGAAATCGGATGCGGCCGGGCCCTCGCGCGAAACGGCGCGGTGACTCTCGACTCGAACACGATCACCGCCGATTGCAGCGATGACGACGGCGGCGGCACGGGCAACGGTAACCTGATCCCCGAACCCGGCTCGTTTCTCCTGGTCGGCATCGGCCTGGCGATGTGCTCGGTCCTGAAAATGCGCTCCGCTAAAAAGTAAGCGGCCTGTCGGCTGGAAAATACGAAATTATAGAGTTCATGAGGCGTTACGCATAGTGCCCGGTTCGGTGTCTCGCACCGCCCGGCAGTAACGCCTCCGCTTTTAAAGCGCCTGATTCAAGTGTACCGGTAAAGCCCGCCCGCCCAAATTGCTGATCGAAAGTAATCCGTTCACACTGATCCCCGGTTCTAGAAACCACGCCATCAGGCCAGGCTTGAATGTTTGTGGAGGCGTTTAAACGTGGCAGTATTTGGCTTCTTTTATCCAGAAATCGCAGAGCAGCTTCACAAGCTTCAGCAGTTCACTGTATCTCATGGGCTTCGTGATAAAGCTGTTCGCATGAAGGTTGTAGCATTCGCAGATATCAGCCTGGGAGGTCGAACTTGAAAGAACAATGACGGGGATATTGCGGGTTTCGGGGTCTGACTTGAGCCTCTTCAGCACTTCGCGCCCGTGCATGCCGGGAAGATCGAGCAGGATCAATTCGGCCGGCGGCGATTTTTCGTAAGCGTCCCGGCGGTGAACGAACTGCAGGGCCTGCGCGCCGTTTTCGACGGTGTAAAGCGTTACGTTCTCATTTGTGGAGGCAAAGGCTTCTTTCATTACGCGCCGGTCCCCTTCATTGTCTTCTACGAGCAGGACGTTCATACTTTTCTCCGCAGCTTAGGATCGTCTCGGCAGTCTGAACTTGAACGAGGAACCTTTTCCCGGTTCTGATTCGACCCAGATCTGTCCCTGGTGATACTCGACGATTTTCTTACAAATGGCAAGCCCGAGGCCCGTCCCGGGATATTTACCTTTAGTATGCAGCTTTTGAAACAGTTCGGAAATTCTCTCGTGATATTCCGGAGGGATTCCGCTGCCGTTGTCCTGTACGGTAAAGGTCCAGGACTGCGGTCCCTCTTCAGCCGAGATCCGGACGCGCAGGGGTTTTTCTCCCCGGTATTTGATGGCCGTTCGCGACAAGGTTCTGAAGCAGCTGAGTAATCTGCGTGGGGTCGGCATTGATCGTCGGCAGAGGCCCCGCTTCCACCTCCGCATGCCCTTCCACGAGCATGATCTTGAGGTTGGCAAGGACCTGCTTCATCGTCTCATTGAGGTCCGTCGGCCTGATATTGCCCCTCCTCCCTGTCTGGGCAAATTCGAGCAGGTCCCGGATGAGAAGCTGCGCCCGTTCCGTCCCCTCGACGCCAAATTGAATGAGCTCCTTTTCTTCCTCGTTCAGCTTGGAACCGAGCTGGAAATTAAGCAGATCGACACAGTTCGAAACCATCCGCAGGGGTTCCTGAAGATCGTGCGAAGCAACGTAAGCGAACTGTTCCAGCTCTTTGTTCTTTTTCGCGAGCTCGCTCGTGCGGACAAGGACTTTCCCCTCGAGCTCCTCCGCTTCCCGCTTCTTGTCGGTCATGTCCCGGGTCACTTTGGCAAAGCCCCGGAGCCTGCCGTCTTTGTCTTTGACGGGGGTGATAACGACCGAGGCCCAGAACGTGGTTCCGTCTTTGCGCACGCGCCACCCCTCGTCAAGGCAATGCCCTTCCTTTATGGCCGTTTCGAGATTTTTCTGTGGCTTCCCGCCCTGGATATCTTCGGGAACATAAAAAGCGGAAAAGTGTTTACCGATAATTTCGGAGGCCCTGTACCCCTTGGCGCGTTCCGCCCCGATGTTCCAGCTCGCGACGAAGACCCTTTCATCGAGCATGTAAATGGAATAATCCCAGACGCTCTCGACCATCAGCCGCAGGCGCTCTTCACTCTGGCGCAGCTGCTCTTCCGCCATTTTCTGGTCCGGTAAAAGGTCGCGCGTCACTTTACAGAACCCCCGCAGGATCCTCTTGCGGTCAAACAGCGCCGTAATAATGACGTTCGCCCAGAACCGGGTCCCGTCCTTGCGCAGCCTCCAACCGCTGTCTTCGATCCGGCCCTGCTTCACCGCCTGCTCGAGTTCCCATCGGGGTTTGCCCGCCATGATATCTTCCGGGGAGTAAAAGGCCGAGAAATGCCTGCCAATGATTTCCTCCGGCTGGTAACCCTTGAAACGCTGAGCGCCGGCGTTCCAGGTCATGACCATTCCTTGGGAATCGAGCAGAAAAATGGCGTAGTCCTGAACGCTTTCCACCATCAGGCGGAATATTTTCTCGCTCTGGGTTAGTGCTTCAGGCGAATGATTTATATTAACCGGGACGGGAGTGTTTGCCATATGTGATCCTCGATATAATCGGGAACAGCGTTAGGCAAAGCGTTAGTTTTGCGAGAATATTTTGGCTCAGGGGTTAAATTGGCGGCGTCTTACGCAGACGCAGCAAAGGCCACTGAGGATTCTAAGGTGAGCATGAGATTCGTCTCCCAGGCTTTTTCATCGGACACCCGGTAATATCCCCGGTCGTAGGAAATCTCGAATTCAGGCAGGCTCCTTTTTAATCTTAAAGCTTCGCGGAGGGCTTTTATCTTGCTCAGTCCGTAAGCCGCGGAGCCGGTTTTTCCAGCGAGATAAATGACACGCACCCGGGCCCACTGCAGAGCGTCTATCCCCGCATCGGCTTCATCTCCCGCCGAATAATGCAAAAGATTCCATTCTTCAGGCGCATTTTCAAGGCCGGCGAGCGCATCCTGAAAAGAGCCTGAAACCTCGGTGAATTGTCTTTCCGGAAAAGTCTCCAGGGTCCGTAAAAGTGCATTCTCACCTCGGGCGGATTCCAGGCCGTAGACGATGACTTCGGCTCCGCCCTTTGAGAGTCTTGCGAGTTCGGCGGAAAAATCTTGCGGCGATTCGACGGCCCTGTTTACGTCCACGAAAATTTTGGTTTTCCCGGCCTTTTCTATTATCTGTTTGAGACTGAGAAGAGGCTGAGCTCCCGGAAGTCTGTCCGTATCTTTTTGCCGGTCAGGCAGAAGTCTCAATTCGGAACGCGCGCCCTTTGCCTCTTCGGAACCGCTCGCCGCTTCCGGAGGCTGTGCGGGAACCAGCTCACCGGCACCGATCCTTTGCGCGAAACCCGCGCGCGCGATCTGGAATTTTCCAAGCGCGTGAAAATCATCCCAGATTTTCTCAAAAAAATCACCCAGCCCGTAGGCCTGCCCCAAAGCGGTGAACTCTTCGCGTTCCCACCTGAAGGCGTACAAAATTTTTGTAAGCGGAATATCGATCGCAGGTTTTGAAAGGCTGCCTTCCGGCGCCGTCTGAAGAGAATCCGTCAAGTCCGCGAGCCTCGCCGCGGTCCTTGGCGAAAACTTCAGCACTCCGGAGTCGGTGTTGCGGATACGGATGCGCTTTCCCTGGTAATCCAAAAGCCCGTAATCATTCAGTTTTCCTAACTCGGGATTTCTCTGGTAGGCAAAAGGGTCCGTAGAAAGACTGCCGTCCGCGAGGTAAGTTCCGTAAAACTGGCCTTCGGTGAAATGACCGTTGAATACGATCGCCTTGATTCCGTTTCCGCCGAGGTCCAGTTCCGTTTCGTCTGCGATAAAGAGCGTGCTCATACCGGCCGTAATAACTCCTCCCTCCCCTGGGAGTTTTGCCGCCAGAGCGGAATAATTTTTCAAGGCCCAGACAAGGCCGGGCTGAGCGGGCCCGGAGGCATAGACGCCGGCCGCGGGTTTGACGGGTACAAAGGGGTCTAGCGCGTCTTTAGCCGCGAAATCGAGGACGAGTATTTTTCTACCTTCGAAGCTGTCTGCGTTCTCCGCCGGAGGGGTGAAAGCATTCCGGGCTGCATTCAAGGCTGCCGAAGTTCGAACGAGCGATGCTTCATTTGTTGAGGACACAGGCGCCGCAATAACCGAAACCTGCATGTCTTTGACGATTGCGCCCGCTTCCTTTAATGACTCGACGGCCGCCTGATAGATGGGGACTTCGGCTTCACCGGGCGCGATCAGGACAGCCGCGTCAAAGCCCCGCGTCTCGCCTTTGAGGATGCCGGCGTAACGGACGTTGTTTCGGTCTCTCAGCGCCCGCAGTTCTTCTTCCTTGTCCGCAGGCAGAGAAGAAACCGGTTGGAGTCTTTCCTGGCGCCTTTTATAAAAATCACTCTTCAAATATCTTTCCTTCGCGAGATGGAAGTCGGAGATGGTCAAAGGCTTGTCTCCCAGCTGGACGGGAACGGTCGAGAAAATAAACTCGAACCAGTTTCCCTTGAAAGCCAGATGGGTTCCTTCGATGCTCTCGACGGAAATGAGACCGCGTTCTTTCAGGGATATGAAAGCGAACAAATCCTCTTCGCTGTTTAAAATAAGGGGCGTATCGATATGGTAATACCGCGACATGGCGTAGGCCCGGTAGGTCTTTTTCGAGAAAGCGATTTCTTCGGGAAGCATAACGCCCTTGTCCGCCAGGTCAAAGAACAGGGCGCGCCAGGTTGATTTACCTTCCAGAAAATCGTTCGTGACGAAACGGTCGTCGACGCCCTGCCCGTCTTTATAAACGGTGACGTCGGTCGCCGAACGGGGCATGGATTCCCGTTCGTCCTCACGGACCCATTGCGGCTCCGCGGGAACCAGATAAATCCCAAGGTCAATTACCGCGTCGCGGAAGAGCTGCATTTTCTCCGGCGGAATCGTTCCGGAATAAACGACCCGGAATAAATCAAAATCAGACCCTATAATAAAATAGGCGTGCGGTTTCGTATAAGAGCTGTCCATCAACACGGCCTCGCTGATTTTGCCGCTGGCCCCGGCCCCGGCCAGATGCCCGTTGAAATCATTGATCGCCTGCACGAATTGTTTTTTGAGTTCAGGTTCCTTTCGAAGGTCGTCGACGGAAGCGTCCTCATCCGGAATCTGCAATATTTCGAGAAGGGCCCATCTTGCGATGACGTTTTTTTCGGAGGGGAAACGTTCGCGCAGAAACGAGCGCGGATCCTGTTCCATTTTCGGGCCGTACTCAGCCGCCGAAAAAGCGTTGACCGCATTATAAAATGCCGCTCGCACAAAACCCATCGGCTCCGTTTGGACCGCCTGCGTCAGGGCTTCCCAGGTTTGAACGAGCAGGTCGTCCGGGACCGAAGACCCCGGATCGCGAAGCACCCGGTTGATCACGGACGCCGCTCCGAGGCGCACGGAAGAATTTTCGTCCGCGAGCAGACGGCCCGAAAAGCGGACCCCTTCCGCGCCCAGACTCACGAGCTGGTCGGCGGCCTGTTCCGCCGTCGTCGTGATCGTCGAAGGGAGTAAATGCTTCCAGTATTCCAGAGCTTCTTCCCCCGAGCCCTGCTCGTGCAGGAGCGTGATGAGGGGAGCCGCGGTCTGGATCACCTGCGGATTCTCGTGGTTCAGGGCAAGCTTCAAAAATCCGGGTTCGACCACGCGTCTGTTCCGGAGGATAAGCGCCGCCAGATTCCGGTTCACCCAGAACTCGTCGAGCAGGGACCCGCTCACGAGCGCGATTTCCTCCGGGTTCAAAACGAGCGCGGGTTTGGTTAATATTCCGTAGAGTGCCTCTTTGCGGACAAACCAGTCGGCATCTTTTAGAAACACCGGCGCCAGTACGTGAAAAATTTCATCCGACGAATGAGGAAGAACGCGGGCCATCGCCCCACGTATCTGAGGGGATGAATGCCGCGCATGGGCTTCGATAAAACCTTGATGATTTCTGATCCCGCTTTCCCGCAAAACGAGGATCAGGTTCATGAGCATCGTCTCGCGGTATTTGTAGCCGGGCCGTGCGAGAAAGCTCATCACGGCCTGGTAATGGAGCGGAGAATAACCCCTGAAGTATTCGAGCAGCGCATACCGCAGCTGCTGGTTATGAGTCAAATGAAAGGCATAATTAAAATCAAGGGAGCCTTCGGGTTTAGACAGCTGCTCGACGAGTCCCGGAAGCTGGCCCGGCTCGTAGAAACCATTTTCTGAAACAGAAACGCCGCGTTCTTTCAAATCCGCCGCCAGAATCTGCAGCGCGGCTTCGGTGAGCGTAAGGCCGGAGTGATCGCCTAAAATATTCAGATAATCGCTCAGCGGGACTGAGCTCGACAGCCGGCCCAGAATAGTCAGGATTTCATGTTGGGAGCGCGCCGTCACGAAAGGATAATAGTGGACCAGCCGCTCAATCGCGAGGTAGCCCATCCCGGAGAGCGAATTCGCCGCGGCCTGGCGGACTTCCTCCACCGGATGATCGAGTTCAAAAACAAGCGCGTCGATCACCTTCTCGAGCGGCAGCTGTGAAAAAACCTGGGTCGCAGTAAGCGCGATGTGAGTCACGTCCTGATCCGCGACGTCTCTCATGAGGGCTTGAACGGATTTTTCACTGCCTATCGCAGCCAGGGCCTTGAGCACGCTGACCCGGGTTTCCCGTTCGCGTCCCCACGGAACGGCAAGATCGCGGCCCACCTGCAAGATTTCATTTTCATAGCGGGCAGCCGCCCCGAAACGAACGAGGCCCATGAGCGAAGGTCCCGTGATCTGATGGCCTTTCGGATCGCTGATCCCTCTGACCAGAAGCGGCGGGATCAAATCGGCTTCGTCATCGGCGGGATCGACACGAAAAAGCGTTTCCTGTGCGAGCCTGCGCTGATACCAGTCAGTCGACAGTGTCGCCGCACCCAGCACCTGGATAAAGTTCCCCTTGGCGATCGCCTCGAGCATGCGGGCCGCGGTTTGCTGATGGCGTTCGCTCAGACCTTTAAATTTTCCCTGCGCGATCGTCTCCAGATGTTGGAGCGCTTTCTTCCGCGTCTCTTTTTTCCGGTATTCAGGAACCGTGGCCGTCACTCTTTCAATGAGTTCAAAACTGCTCAGGCCCGTTTTGAGATAAGGATTGTCGTACCAGTCACCCGTCACACGGTCGTAAAGAAGATCAAAACCGAAATGCATATGAAAAACCGAGCGGACTGTCCACTCGTCTTCTTCGAGCATGCGGCTGCTGATATAAAAAATGCCGTTTGCATCCGATAGCCGGACCCGCGGGATCGGTGAAGGTTCGATAACGACGCGGAAAACGTGCGGGAATAAAATTTCAGCCTCGTACTCCGGCATTTGAGTCAGATAGTCGATCAGGCCGCGCGCCTGGGCGTGGGTTGTTTCGAGCCATTGAATGAGCGCACGGGTTTTACCCATGGTGTCCGTCGCTTCGACGAAAATAAACTGGTCCTCGGGTTTATCGAGCGGCGGCTTCCTCGCGGCGGAGCCTTCCCGGGCTGTCCGCAGAACAAGGCTGCGGAATTTCTGATAGTTTGATTCCAGCAGATCGCCCTGAGAGCCCGCGGGATCCCGGGGGTTTGAAACCACGTGATCGAAATCGCCGATATTACGGAGATCCATCTGGGCACGGTCGACGCGCTGGCCCAGGCTGAATTCGGCATCGCTTCTTCCCCGGGTTCCGATGGATGCGGCCGTCACCTTCGCCAGTTCTTCCGCCGCCGCGGGTTGGTTCGCGGGCAGCTTTGCCGATTCGTTCAGCGCGGCCGAAAGTGGAGACAGAAAAACCGTTGTCCCTTCCGGATAGTGGCGCAGAAAATAGCGCAGTCCCTCGTGGGCGTTTCCGACCACGACGACGGTTTTTCCGAGTTTGAGATTTTCATCAATGATTTGTTTCGGGATTCCGTACAGATTGCCGCCGTAATTTTCTTCGACGGCGACGAGTTCGCCTGAGCGGTGCAGCCGGAGCATTTCCTGGTGAGAAACATAAATCAGGTCCTGCCGGTTGATTTCGTCGATCCGCGGCCGGCGGGTGGTGTATCTCGGAACAATAACTAGATTTTCACCGAGTTCCTGTTTCAGTCTTTTAAAGAATTCATCTTTGCCCGCAGCAGAGGAAGAGGCGATAAAAACCGGATGCGTGGGCGTTGTTAATTTCGTCAGAGGCGGGGGCGAAGCCGGGTCAGGGGACGCGCGCAATTCAGACCGGACGAAATGAGTATTTTCAAGAAGCCAGTGAAACGCTTGCGGCCCTTTTGCTTCGAGGACGGTCTTACCCGCCCCGGTGAACTCGATTGCCTTCACGGTGCTGATCAAACCGGGTATCGACGGGTTTTCATTCCCGACGGTAATTCCTCCGCGCCTGACCAGGACTTCGTCCGCCGCGCCCGCCTGCGGCTGATCAACCACGATCAAAACCTCATCCAGCGTAAGGCCGTGTCTGTTTAAAATATAATTAAGCGCGCGTTCCTTGTCTCCTTCCGCGGAAATGATCGTCGTGACATTGTCGCCCGCGTCGAAGTATTTGACCGGAATCCACGAGCCGGGAAGCGGCACGGGTTTCTCGTTTCCTTCCTGGAGAATTCCCATCGAGCTCAAAGCATCCTTCACGCGGCTTACGTACCGGGCCTTTTCCAGTCCCGGCGCGGCGTAAAGATTGATTTTCGTTTCCATATCTTCGTAATCCCCGCGCCCGGGCGAAGGCGGCAGGATTCCCGCGTCGATTAATTTTTGAATCATGGCTTTTTTCTGCGCTTCGGGAATCTCCAGCCTGAAATCCGCCAGCTCTGAGTCCGCCCCCATATCAAAAGCGGCCGTACCTGAGGCGTAGTAGACCTCGACCCCCGAGCCGCCTGCGGCAGTTTTTTTTACCGGTTTGTAATTCGGGTGGGAAATAATTTCACGGCCGTAATCCAGGGCCTTCGCCTTGCGGCGGTTGGTGTTGGGAAAAATCAAAATACCCTCCGCGGCGCGTTCCGCCAGGAGAGCGATATTCGCCTGATGAACGGCTTCAAACTCTGCCGCAACGCTTTCTGTCGCCGGATCGAGCTGCGTCGAGGTTCCGTCGAGGTCGAAGATAATGGCTTTCACAGGCCGGTTCAGGTAGGCGCGGAGTTTTCCGTACTCTTCTTCATCTTTTACAATTAACCCGGGATTGTTTTCTTCAAGGCTGCGCAGCTCGGCCCGCTGCGTCATTAAATCCGGAGCGGCAAGCATTCTGTCGATTTCAAGCGGTGTTCTGCCCTCGGCCATCCACCGGCCTATCTGCCGTATGTGTTCACCTACGCCGCTTCCGTTGGTGCCGGCGAATTGTAATTCCCTCGGAGGCGTCGTCGCCCGGGCGGCATAGGACGGAAGCGCCATGCTGCCGTAACCCATCTGCATGAGCTCTCTATAGTAAGCCTGATGTCTCGGACTGGGCGCCGTGATTCGCGGCGTCAGGATCGTGTAGGAATAGCCGCTTTCTCTCAGCAGTTCCTTGATAGACTGCTTGTGAAAGCCGCCGTAGACGAGAACTGCCGGGCCTTCGTTTGCTTGGTCCGCGTAGCCGGTCAGCCATTTTCGGAGCGCGCGATCGCGTTCGCGGGCCGTTTCGTAAAACGCCAGGGCCCGTGCGATCTGCGTTTCCCATAATTTCGAGAGCACGATGGACCAGCCGGTCTCGGCCGCCAGAAACCGGGCGAGTTTCTCCGTATCAAAATCGTTGAGGTTTTCTTTCACGGCCTCGAATTCTTCTTCCGTAATCTCCATCGCGTTGACGCGTTTCAGAAGCCGGATGAATTTGAAGCAGCGGTAGATTTCCAGGTCCTCCGCTTTTTCAAGACGTGACGCCGCGTAGTCGTTTTCAAAACGGCCGATTTCATGAAAGAGCGTTTTGAAATGAGGCTGGGGGGTCTGGGTATTCGTCCCGCCCTTCTTGTCCGCTTTCTCGAGAGAGAGAAAAAGGGCGATCGCCGGATACCTGGCGCTCTGCTTTTCAAGGCCCTGTTCTTTAAGGGACAATTCCCACGACCGTTTGAGATAATCAAGAAGCCCGAGCTGCCCGCGGTCCAGCTTTTCCCTGAGGCCCAGCCACTCTTTGAGATCTTTCGAGAAACGCGTCTGCACGAGTTTTTGAATCGCGGAATCCAGGGTTTCGAGTTCTTCTTCGGTGGCTTTTTTGAATTCCGCCGACTCCTGATAATACTGAATGTTTTTTTTGTGGAGCTCGAAACTGTCTGCTCCGATTAATCTGAAATTCCGTGTCCGGGTAATATGAGCGTACTCCGCTCCGCCGAGCCGCAGTTTATCCATCAGATAATAAGCCGCCTTCCCCCGGATTTCCGGATCCGGGATCAGACCGAAATAAAGGTCTGTCGGCACCGGACCTTCATACCCCTCTTCAAAAACGGTTTTGACGCCCGCATGCTCCACGAGGTGATGAATGATCTTTGCTATGTTTTCCTGCGCTTCGAGAGAATCATGAGCGTCCTGAATATAAATCACGGTCTTGTTCGAGGGGCCGGCATGAAAGGACTCTTCAATATATCCGAGCCCGCCGGGGATAGAAAATTCGAGGGAGGTTTCGGATTTGTTTTGGAGGTCGGGGCCCGAGCCGGCTTCGGAATAAGCCGGTTGGTAAGGAAAGGCTAAGGAGACCGTCAGAAAAATGGCGGCGGCTTTATAAATCGATGAGAAAATTTTAGGGGGATTAGGTTTTTTCATGATGTTGCTTAAAAGACGGAAATCCAAATGAGAACGAAGTATAGCCTCCGCTGACGGGGTGCACAAACCTGCCGAAACGATTAGGGAGTGATAGGCGAATATGATAGAAGGCGCTATATGAAATCGGCAGTCCGGTCGAGCTTCTTTTACCGGATGAAAACTTACCTATTTATTCCGGGCGTAGCCGTAAAGCCAGCGGCTTTGGGTTTTGCCTTGATTGCGGACGGAGTGAAGCACGTTTGCCGGGATCAAAACTTCTTCACCCGGTTTAGGTTTCAATTTTTTGCCGTTCATCTCGAGCTCGACGTCGCCTTCGACCACAACAAAAAGTTCGTCCGTGTCGTGCCGGAAATCTTCCCACGTCTTGCCGGGAGCGTCCACCCACACCCCGAAACTGAACCCCCGCCGCTTCCAGTCTTCTTCGATCTTTTCCAGATTCATTCAGGCCGGTCTCCAGACGGATTGTCGAGCGACTGCCGGTACCTGACACATCCCTGCAAAAATTCGGGCCAGGCGGGGACGGCGGGAACAGGGTCCGTCTTTTCCGGAAGCAGTCCCCACAGAGCAGGGTGATGCCAGCAAAGTTCCTGCCCGCTGCTGTCCCGGTGCGTGCGAATCCCTTCTCTCAGCTTCTTCATTTCGGCAACGAGCTGATCCCGCGTCATTTGATCCAGATCTTTGTCCACCATGAACCTCCCTCTGCGTCGTCCTCAAAAACTCTTCAGGCGTCTATTTTACTTATCTTTTGCCTGGAAGCTATTTGAAAAACTCCAAATGGGATTGCCGCTGCTGATCGCAAACGCTCAGACAGGCTCGCCTCCGCCGTAATATTTTTTGAACGAAGCGTGAAGAACCGCAGATATTGGTGCACGCGATTTTCACGAGCACGTCGGCGGGATGTTCGATTTTTGCATCCGGCACATTCTTGACACTCACGTCCTTACGTCCGTTATAAACGAGCGCTTTCATGATAGCCCTCCCAGTGATTAGTTTTTCTTACGGATAAATTGCCGAGGAACGTCGGGAACAGGTGGGTCGCCCGTGATTTCAATTTGGCTATACTAGAGGACGGCAGGCTCGGAATAAACAGGGAGAAGACTATTATTTGATAGGAAAAATTCTTCAAAAGACCCGTGATATTTCATCCGTGTATTTGAAATCGTAGTGAACCCGACTAGAGAGGAAGCAGAGCGCTCAGCCGGAATTTATCGGGTAGGCACGTAGTGGCAGCCGCCGGACGACGGGCGTTAATAACGGTGGAAAAAACTTTTTTTTCTTTTATGATTGTGCCTATGAAACCACGAAAGAAAATCCTCATTATCGGCGGCGGAATCTCGGGCCTTGCTGCGGCGGACCGGCTCAGCCGCTCGATGGATGTCACCCTGCTCGAAGGGCGTGATCGTCTGGGCGGAAGAATCCACACCGACCGGAGCTGGGATTATCCGATCGACCTCGGTGCTCAGGTCATTCACGGCTTTCAAAAAAACCCCATCACAGCGCTTGCCAAAAAGCAGCGCCTGAAAACGCTCGTCTCCGGCTACTCGGATTATTATCTCTACGGGCCGGGCGGCGAAAAAATTGACGGCGCGTGGGTAAAAGAGCATGAGAAGAAATTCGAGACCGCGGCCGGGGGGCTTCCGGCTAAACTCCGGCGCCTCAAACGGGACATGACGGTGGAACGTGCCGTCGAAGCAGCCCTCGGAGCGCACGTGATTCCCGAGTCTCTGCTCGAGTGGTTTAAAGACTCGCACGCGATCTATTCCGGCGCCGAGCTTTTCGGCCAGTCGGCGAAAGAATACTGGCAGGACAATGAATTCGAAGGCCCGAATAAAATGTTTCCGGACGGGTACGATGAAATCCTGAAAGCGTTCAGGAACCTGGACAGGGTCCGGATCCTGATGAAGCGCCGGGTCACGCAAATCGAATGGAGCGGGCAGGGAGTCAAGGTCAGGACGGGCAAAGAACTATTCACGGCGGACGCTGTCCTCGTCACCTTACCGCTCGGCGTGCTGCAGTCCGGAAACGTCACGTTTAAACCCGCGCTGCCTGCGTGGAAAACGCGCGCGCTCAAGCGGCTCGGCATGGGCGTCCTCGACATGATCTTTCTCGAGTTCCCGAAAGTCTTCTGGCCGAGAGACCGGGATTTCATCGGAGTCCTGAATCGCAGCGGAGAGTTTTCGAGATTCGCGAACCAGTACAGCATCCGGAAAATTCCGGTGCTCGTCGGACTCGCCGGAGGAAACGCCGCGCGCAAACTGGAAGCTCTCAGGACGGAACAGATCGTGGGACGGGCCATGCAGACTTTAAAGACCGCTTTCGGCCCCGGCATCCTGAAGCCGGTAAGAAGTAAAGTTACGCGCTGGGCATCCGATCCTTTTTCTCTCGGTTCCTATTCTCACATTCCGCCGGGAGCGAAGATCGGCGATTACGACGTCATGGCAAAACCCGCCGGCCGCACACTCTATTTCGCGGGCGAAGCCACGATCGCCGCCCACCCCACCACCGTCCACGGCGCCTATCTCTCGGGCCTCCGCGAAGCCGCGCGCATCCTAAAAACCCTGTCTTAGCAAGCTGGTAAAAATCAAAGCTCCCAGACCTGTTTTTTTTGTTCTGTCTCTCCCTCTTTTTGAGGCCGCAGTTTGTGACCTCAAAACCGCATTCATCTATTGATCTAATATGGCGAGAGCGAAATAGGCGGGGAACAAATACGGAGGGGTAAACAGGGTGCGGCAGTTGCTTAATTCTACTTCATCAGGTCCTGAAGGGTCTCTCGCCCAAACCCTTTAACCTGTTTAATTTTCCACTCCTCGTCAAAAATGTAGGACGCGTACCAGCTGCTTACGTCGGTGCCTTTGACCGAACAGACCATCAGCGAACCCTGCTTGTTCGCCTGGGTGTTCGTCGAATACCACACGAACAGGGCGTCCCCGGAATGCTGGGTCACAGGACTGGCTGAATTACGGGAGGACTTTTGCCATTGATGGATTCGTTTCCCGGGATTCGCGGAATCGACGCTGAAGAGCGTTTCCGTAATGACCCGGTTGGGATTAAAGGGAGGGAAGGATTTATTTTTTTGCGGGCGCTGCTTCAAAGAAGTGACGGGTACCGGCTTGCAGCTGCGCTCAGAGGCGATTTGGCCCGAATAATCGAGCCACTTGTGATCGAACCAGTTCTTGATGCGAATCATATAGGTATCCGCCGGCTGCCAGCTCGAATCAAGCGCCGTTACAATCCGGTTCACCATTTCCACGAACTCAAAATGGTCCGTCCCATCCGCATCAATGATCCACGTCGTCATAATCTGTCTCGATTAAGAGCCTACCCCGATATCAAATTCAGGAGCGAAATTTTGGATTTCGCAGTCGAGCCGAAGCGATCTGAAGCTTACATACTCAAGCAGAGTATGTAAGCCGAGGACCGCAAAGGCGCAGACCGAAAGCCGAAATTACACGGAACCCGGAGAGAAGCGTCAAGCTACTCCCAGGGAGCACTTGCAGTTGCAAGTGCAGCCCGAAGTTGATATCGGGATAGGCTCTAAGTCCGGGCATCCGTGAAACTGCGGGGAATGCCTTTGCGTAGATAATATTCGTTGGAAGTGCGGACGATTATATTCTGGTCCTTGTCTTTTACAACCACTTCCACAACAAGCGTCGTTTTATTCTTTTTATTCAAGGTGCTCAGGGTCCGCTCGATCATTCCGGTGGATACCTCCGCCGTTGCAATGAGCGCCTGGTCCGATGGATAAATATAAGAAATCTCGATCCGCTTCGTAACCAGGAAAGTGTCCGCAAGATCGATGAAAGTCCCGCAGGCAAGCCCCCCGGTAACTTCCGCCAGCGTAAAACACGCGCCCGCCTGATACGTCTTGAAATGGTTGAAGAGCGCAGGGAAAGGTTTCATCGCGACTTCAATCAACCCTCTCTGCGCCTTATTAATCTGAAGATCAAACTGCCTGACAAAAGGCATCTGCTCAATAAACGCCTGCAGCTGAGCGTGAAGATCAGGATTCATGGGTTCCCAATAAACTTTTTAGCCGGCATCATCTTTATTCCTGGTTCTATTAAGAATGTTACTTATATACCACAATGTCCGGGTGACCTGTCCCCTTACTCTTCGGCAAGCATCTCACGGTACTCGGTAAAGCGGTCGAGAAAATCTTTTCGGATGAAAGGGCAGGTCGGGATCACCTTACAGTTTTCCGCCTTTGCATATTCAAACGCGGCCTTCGTAAGCCTCGCCCCCATCCCCCGCCCGCGGAATTCCGGCGGCACAAAAACGCTGGTCATATCGATGACGTTTCCTTCGCGAAGATACTCAAGCATCGCCTTTTCGCCGTTCATCTCCGCGAAGAACACTCCCTGGACGATATCGTGCTCAATTTTTCCGCTCATGGTCTCCTCCTTTTAGTCCGGCACCGGAGCGCCCGGAGAAACCGTTCTCGCTGGAATCCCGGCACATCGGTGAAACGGCGATACGGTTCTTGAAAGTGACGTCCCGGATTTTGATCGGATCGAATAACATGAAGGCTCCTGCGGGGAATGAAATGAAAGTAGAACTTCGAGGCCGTCATTGTACTGCGAAACCGCGCAGAAGAAAAGAAGGGCGCGAGGGAGAAGAACCGCCCTCTATTTTCTGACGGTGTTCCTCAGGCTGTCGAGGTAATCCATGTCTCCTTCGGAGATTTGGAAATCCACGTCCGTGTTCTGCAGGATGCGGTCGGCATGCGTCGACTTGGGCAGGGGAAGCGCCCCCTTCTGCAGGACGTAGCGGATACAGATCTGCGGCACGCTTACATGATATTTCCCGGCAAGTGCCGCCGTTTCCTTGTTCCCGAGGATCGTCCCCGTAGCGAGAGGAGAATAGGCTTCCACCAGAATGCCGTTCTCCCGGCAGAAATGGGTGACCGGCTCCTGCGTGTGCCCGATGAAAAACCGGATCTGGTTCACCATCGGTTTCACCTTCCCCGCCTCCATCACCGCGGTCATGTCGGAAACGCTGAAATTGGAAACGCCGATCGCCCGGCACCGCCCGCTCTCGTAAATTTCTTCCATGGCTTTCCACGCCAGGATATTGCCTGCCGTGCAGTCCTGTCCCATATTCTCCCACGGCCACGGCGCGTGGATCAGATAAAGGTCGAGATACTCGAGATCCAGATTTTTCATCGTCTCCTCGAAACAGGCATGCGCTCCTTCGTAAGTCTTGACCTCGGCAGGCAGCTTCGACGTTACGAAAACACGGCCCCGTCCCACGCCTGAACCCCGGACCGCTTTCCCCACGCTCTTCTCGTTCGCATACGCGAGCGCCGTATCGATATGCCGGTACCCGCTCTGAAGCGCCGCAGACACGGAATCATAAGCCGCCCTTCCCTCCGGAATCTGCCAGGTCCCAAACCCGATCATCGGCACCTTCACCTCGTTCGCCAGCAAAAAATCCTCGTCCAGCATTCTCATGTGTTCTCCTGAAATTGTTCGATCCAGCCCGTCACTTTTTGAACCGTTTCCATAATACGTTTGATTAACCGCCTCCGGAGATGGGGAGGAGGAGGCCGCTCGGCAGGTCGTTCATCAGGCCGGCCTGCTCGTTTGACACGACGAGGAAATTGAGGAAGTCGTCGTCCCGCGCGTTAATCAGCCAGGAACAGCCGCCGCCGAAAATCTGGAACTCGCCCTCCGGTATCGGAAGGCAGGCGATCCAGTCGTCCTGTGCGAAGAAAGCCGCCAGGTCCGACTTCCAGTACGCGGCCGCGAAATTCTTCGACTGCCGCACGAGCACCGGCCCCGCTCCGCCGCTCATCTTCAGCAGCACCGCCGCAATGTTCTGATCGATCGGATGCGCACGCTTCGACACCGCGAACTTTTTCCGGATCTCGAGAAGATTCTTCAAATGAATCTCCTTCTCCGCATTTCCCGTCAGCCGGAAAAGGTCCTCGAAAGACGCGCCGCCCGGACGCTCCCCGTCCACCGCCACCGTAAAGGGATTCATAAAACAAAACGTCCGGAAGTCGAGGTTCAGCACCTTGAGGTCAAGCATCGCCCCGAATGAAAACGTATACCCCGCGTAAAACTCTTCCTCCGAAATCTCAGTAAAATCAAAACTCTGATCCATCGCTCGCTTCCCTGTTTCTATGCCGTGCGGATTAAAATACCCGTTTCCAGTCTGTCCCTTTCGTTTGCCCGGGACGCTTTCATTCCTGAGCATCTACACCCGGTACCATTCGCGGGAAGCTAATCAGAAACGCCGGCGCTGTCTTCGGCGGAAACGCTGCCGTTATTCTGCGGATAATATTTGGCGAGGTAATCGTTCAGCGGGCCGTCGAACGCGACCTTTCCCTCTCCGTCATAGACCTTGAAGTGAACGGCCTCGCCTTTTTCGAGACGGACTTCTTCGCTTTTGGCCCCGGATTCGGAATAAACCGTACGCGTGCCGCTGCCGTTTTCGAGAGTCTCTTCGAACTTCAGCTTTCCGCTCCCGCCAAATTCCCTGTGAACACCTTCTGAGTCTTCTGACTCGAGAGAGCCGTCCTCCCTGAAGACGCGGTCCGTCCTGCGCTCTCCCTCCATGATGATCTCCTTTCGGAGCGTTCCCTTCTCGTCGTATTCCTTCAGCGACTGTTTCGAAGCCGATTCCATCGACTCTCCCTCCAGGGCGCCGCTCTCGAAGTAGGTCCGCGTCTCGTTGTCCGTATCATTCAGCCGAACCGTTTCCGTCTGCGCCTGTCCGCCTGGGAAAAACCGCCGGCTCACCATCCTCCCGTCCTCGATCCTGTCCTCCGTCATCACCTTGCCGTCCTCATAAAAAGTCTGCTGGAGCACCGCGTTCTGCATCTCCCCCGCCGCATCCTCCGCGTACACCGGCCGCCCAGGCATCAAAAGAAAAAAGCCCGCAAGAAAAAACATGGCAATCCGAATCATAATCCAAACCCTCGCTTTAGTATTGGTACCGGTTCTCTGGGGGTCTGTTGCAGAAGAGTTGTCCTACACAAGTTGTTGTAGGGGCGGGTTTGAAACCCGCCCCCTACGTTGTGGTGTCCAAGAGTTCCGCAACAGACCCCCTGGGTGACAGGTAATGATATTAAAGGCGGTTCAGAGATTCGTAAATCAGATTCTCATAGGGCCGCTCGGTGGCCAAGCTTATTCGGAAGGAACACAGCGGGAAAGACGATTTAAACAAAAAACCGGAAGGTATCTTATCGCAGACGATCTTAACTCTCAGACCCGTCCCTCAGAGAACCGGTACCAATGCCAGGATGTCCTGAAAGGATCGTTTCAAACTCTCTCTAACATACATGTCCCTTTGGTACCCGGTATCTTTGTTCTCCCGCCGGACGGCGTCCGGTTAGTTTCTTTCGGTCATGAAATTGAGAAGGTGAATTCTACTTCAAGTCATAGTGTAATTCGTAAGCAATTTGTGAGGACAAGGCCTTAAGCGGAAATACGCTTCCGCCCGAGTACTCAAATTCAGGTTCTCACCTATTCTTTGGCTTGAGGATTCCTTCTATGCTTAATGAAACTGACATAAGTTTTCAAACGGATTTATGCTAGGAATAAAAAACTTCCCTTAAAAAATAAATCAATTTTCAAAGTGTGCTGCTTAAGATCGAAAAACGTTGGAGAGGCGCACAAACGAAATTCAAAGGAGCTATAAATGAAAACATTGATCAGCTTTTTAATTATGGGAGCGCTTGTAAGTGCGCCCGCTGTTTTTGCCGCAGATATGTCATCTCATATGGGCCAAGGCACGATGAAGGACGGCTGCGCCATGATGAAAGACAATAAAATGATGACGATGAAAGACGGCCAGATGATGCCGATGGATAAAGATATGACAATGTCCAATGGTGATAAAGTCATGATGGACGGTCGGGTCATGATGAAAGACGGCAAAGAAAAGATGATGAAGGATGGGGACATGATGGATATGGACGGAAAAATGTCCATGAAAGGGTCCATGTAGAGGTAAAAGCAATCCGATCAAGAAATCTAAAAACCCGCCACTGCAGTGGCGGGTTTTTTATGCAATTACTCGAATGGAGTTCTTCTTTTGGGGAACTATCCCCTTAACGACAAGTCCCGCGCCGCTGTTGCTATTAATGCTCAAGTGGATTGTTATCAAGTTGAACGGCTCGAGAATAAATCAGCTAAAACCTCCTTCGGCTTTTTAATTTTTTCGCTTTTTTTAAGTCCAAGAATCCAGATTCTTGGAGAATGGTACCGGGTGTACTAGCTCAGTAATTCGGTAACCTTTTGGTAATCAATTTTAGCCAAGGAGCCTATTTAAAATGAATGGTCCCACTCGCCTTTTTGGGTATCGTCAAATGCGGGGCAGCTCACACTGAGCTAACCCTTCCCCTCCGGACGGCGTCCGGTTAGTTCACACGCCCAGCTCTCTTGCGATCTCCGCCGCCGGCCTATCGCTTTCATTCAACAGCCGGACCGCTTCCACTTTAAACTCTTTTGGATATCTTCCTCGTCTTGACATCGCACACCTCCGCGTGGTTTATTGTCCACGTTTTTAGGTGTCCGTCAAATGGGGGTTAGCTCATATTGTCCCTGTTTTTTGGTGTCCGTCAAATACGGGATAGCTCACACTCAAATGAGCGATGATTGGGGACGGTTCTGAGCGGGACACACTGAGCTGCCCCTGATTTCACGTGAACTAACCGGACGCCGTCCGGTTAGTTCTCAGATCCGGGGAGAGCCGTATCGCTTTCTATGAGAGGCATAGACTCGCAGGATTTCCTGCAAAAGTCGCTGATTAGCCTGCGCCCGTTCACTCAGCTAAAGGGGACGGTTCGGGACGGTTCCAGGCGGGACACACTCAAATGAGAAAGCCAAAGGGGACGGTTCCAGGGGGGACACACTCAAATGAGGGTTCGCTCTTCGAAGTAGCGGTCGACAAGGTACTCGAAAGCACGCGGTGGCTCAACGTATTTGATGTATGCAGCCCTCCTTGTTTGCGCCTAACCCTTCCCCTCCGGACGGCGTCCGGTTCCTTCATTCCAAATCCCAATGCTTATGAATTAAGACATTAAGCAGCCCCAAACTTGGTGTTTGGGGCTACGATAATTCTCGCATCAGCGACTGCGACACCTTCGCCTTCGCTATAAACAATCAGTGGATTAATATCAATTTCGCTAATCTCCGGATGATCGCAGCTAAGTTGAGATAGCCGCTCAAGACATTCCATAATCTTTTGTATATCAGAAGGTTTTTGCCCTCGGATGCCTTTCAAAATTGAATAGGTCCGAATAGATTCCACCATTCGCCGGGCACCGTATTCCCGGATCGGTGCAAGGCGGAACGTCACATCTTTTAAAGCCTCAACATAAATACCACCCAGTCCGAACATCAGAATGGGACCGAAGTGAGGATCACGATTCATTCCAAGAATCACTTCCTGCCCTTTCCTGGCCATCGCCTGAATCAAAACGCCTCGAAAATCTATTTTCGGTGGTTTAACCGCGATGGTTTGCACGACTTCCCGATACGCATCTTCAACTTCCTTTTCGTTTTTCAGATTCAGCTTAACTCCTCCGACATCAAATTTGTGAATCAACTGGGGGGAAACTATTTTCATAGCAACTGGGAAACCAATTTCTCTGGCTTTTGAAATTACTTCTTCTATCGATCCCGCCATTTGCCAGGGAAGTAATGGAAAGCCATAAGCCTGTAAAATTCGCATCGATTCATCGATGCATAAAAAAGATAACTGTTTTTGAAGTGACTCAGACAGGACCTTGTCTGCTGCTTTAGCATCGACTTGAAACTTTTTCACATCCGTCCTTGGCCGGAGTGTCCATTGCTGGTAACGATGCATCGCCCCCAAAGTACGCGCCGCATCTTCGGGAAAGCTGTAATGAGGCACATAATTCTCCTCCAGGATTTTGACGCCCGGCGACACATCCACAATTCCCATGAAGCATGTCAGAACCGGTTTATTTGTTTTCCTGTCGAGGCTGACGATCACTTTGGCAATTTCTTCAATATCGGTCATGGCTTGTGGAGTAAGAATGACGATAAGGGCGTCTACATTAGGATCTTCAACCACGGTATGGAGAGCGGCTTCATAACGCTCATGCTGAGCATCGCCGATCACATCAATGGGATTTGAAAAATTAGCAGTTGGAGGAAGTACGGTCTTCAGCTTCTGAATTGTTGAGGGCTCAAGCGTTGCCATTTCCAGGCCATAGCGCACACAGGCATCCGTTGCCATGATTCCGGGCCCGCCGGCATTCGTAACAACCACAACGCGGTTTCCCTGGGGCAATGGTTGATTGGCAAAACCAATCGCGAAATTAAACAGTTCCTCAACGGAATCCACTCGCAAGACACCCGCCTGGGCAAAAATCGCATCATAAACTTCATCCGATCCCATTAAAGAACCAGTATGAGATGAGGCTGCTTTAGCTCCTTGCGGAGTCCTTCCTGATTTGATGGCTAAAATAGGTTTGCTCGGAGAAATCTCCCCGGTTATCTCGCGCACCATATCAATAAAAACGCGGCCGTTCACCAAATCTTCCAAATACATGAGAATCACATCTGTTTTTGAATCATTTTTCAGGTATTGCAACATGTCGAGTTCATTAAGATCAGTTTTATTACCGAGACTTACAAATTTCGAAAAGCCGATATTCTTCCCTTTCGCATAATCGAGAATTGCGGCGCACAAAGCCCCGCTCTGAGAGAGGAATGCAATATTGCCCGCCCGCGGCATGGTTCTTGAAAAACTGGCATTGATCGCAAAGGAAGGATCCGTGTTAATCATGCCAAGGCAGTTTGGGCCTAATACCGGAATGTGGAATTCATCCGCGATTTTTTTAACCTCGGCTTCAAGCTTAATCCCTTCTCCACCGATTTCCCTAAAACCTGCCGAGATAATGATTGCCGCTTGAGCGCCTTTTTCTGCAGATTCTTTTAAAATAGAAGGGACGGTTGTACTAGGCACGATGATCAATGCCAAATCAATTGTTTCGGGTATTTCCTTCAAAGAGCTGAAACAATGTGCTCCGAAAATCTCATCTGCTTTAGGATTGACAGGGAAAATCTTCCCTTTAAAACCACCTGCAATAAGATTATTCAGGATGGCATAACCGACAGCCTCCGGCCGCCGTGAGGCGCCAATTATGGCAATGGATTTGGGTTCAAATAAACTTTTAAGAGTTCGTTTTTCGGGTTTCACCGAGAGTTTCATAGCTCACACTCCGTCACGTCATTGAATTCCGGATGATTGCGCTGGCAAATCCCGATTAATTCTTCGGCCATCTTGGAATGACCTCGCTCTTCTTTCACAAGCTGACGCAAGAGCATCACGGTTTCATCCTTTGCTCCGAATTCCTCCAGGCATTCATCCATGACCGCCTGATACTTCCAGGCGGCATCTTCTTCGTTTTTCCTCATCTTTTCAAAACGAAGCGTCCACAATGTTTTAAAAAAATCATTTTTCATAACGCTTTTGTCCTAGGTTATTAATAATTTTTTTTCGAATTCCTTTATGCCCTTACTGTCATCAGATAGAATTTTTAAAACCTGGAGCATCAGGTCGCGGTCATTTTCCTTAAAAAACTTCAGGTCCTCCTGATTCTGCGAAAAGATCGAAAATTATTGCTACCGGTTCTCTGAGGGACAGGTATCAGTTCAGCGGACTGTCGGAAGCCTGTCCCCAGGAAAACCGGTACTGTTAAACGAACTCGTTTGGTGTAAAGTCCTTCAATTTGATACTTTCTAAGCCGGGTTATACCCGATAGAAAAAAACTCAGTATTGAGTAGAATACTCTTGAATAAGCCATTTAGGCAGCAAATATCAGTTGAGTTGAGAGTGACATAGAACACAGACTCTTTTTCGCAACGGAAGAGGAAATTTATGACCGGTGCTATAAAAAAATGCAGCTCTTCAGATCTTGAAAACGCCTTAAAAAATGACGCCTGCCAACTTGTCGATGTCCGTGAGGGCTTTGAACTCGAGACTGAAAAGATTGCCGGCTGTATCCACTTACCATTGTCTTCCCTGAATGAAAAAAGTTTAAAAGATATCCACAAAGATAAACCTGTTTATCTTGTCTGCAAAAGCGGCGCCCGCGCCATGCAAGCTGCCGAGAAATTAAAAAGTTACGGGTACAAGGAATTGCATGTTATGGAAGGCGGCCTGAATGCTTGGCGGGACTCTGGCAAACCTGTCCTCCAAGGATCATCAACAAAATGGAATCTTGAAAGACAGGTGAGATTCGCCGCGGGGTCTTTAATCCTTTTGGGAATTTTCTTATCATTCTCGCTCAATCGTTACTTCCTTGGATTATCTGTTTTTGTCGGCGCAGGACTTGTCTTTTCAGGAATAACAGACACTTGCGGAATGGGTATGATTCTGGCAAAAATGCCGTGGAACCAAACTTTGAACGCAAATTCGCCCTCTTGCCGTAGTTTAAAAAAAACAGATTAATTCGATAGAGGAAAATACCATGAAGATAATTATCGTAGGTGGAGTTGCAGGCGGTGCCTCATGCGCCGCACGCGCAAGGCGGCTTTCGGAAGAAGCAGAAATCATCCTTATTGATCGCGGCCCGTACGTTTCCTTTGCTAATTGTGGATTGCCTTATTATGTAGGGGATGTCATTCATGAGGAAGAAAATCTCCTTGTGGCTACACCCGAACTTTTTAAAAACCGTTTTAATATCGAAGTGCGGCTTGAAAATGAAGTCGCGAATATCTCCCGCGATAAGAAAACAGTTGAAATTAAGGATCTAAAAACTGGCAGGGTTTACGTGGAACCTTATGATGCGCTCGTTCTGTCCCCCGGCGCTTCTCCTATCAAACCTCCGCTTCCCGGGATTGAGAGTGAAGGCATCTTTGTTTTAAGAACCATCCCGGACAGCCGCAAGATCAAGCAATGGATTACTGAAAAGAAGGTGAAATCCGCAGTTATTGTCGGCGGAGGATTCATAGGGCTTGAGATGGCGGAGAATCTTTCCCTTTTCGGAATACAGCTTTCCATTATTGAAATGCAAACTCAAGTGCTTCCGCCTTTTGATCCCGAAATGGCATCGAGCCTCCATTCCCATCTAAAATCTCATGGCGTATCTCTTTGTCTCGGAGAAGCCGTCACAGGGTTTGAGAAAAATCAGGACTCGTCTATCACGGTAATGACCAAAGGCGGGTTAAAAATGAAATCGGATCTTGTCATTCTTTCCATCGGTGTTCGTCCAGAAGTAAAACTTGCTAAAGAATGTGCTTTAGAAATCGGTCAGCGCGGTGGGATTCGGGTGAATGAGCACATGCAAACCTCGGATGCTCACATTTGGGCGGTTGGAGACGCCGTAGAATCCCGTGATTTTATCACCGGAGAATGGATCACAGTTCCTTTGGCAGGACCTGCCAATCGCCAGGGTCGCGTTGCCGCGGATTCCATTTTTGGCAGAACTACCCATTTTCGCGGTATCCAGGGCACCGCTGTCTGCAAGGTTTTTGAACTTATCGCTGCCTTGACAGGTGCCAATGAAAAGAATCTAAAACGACTGAATATCCCCTACCAAAAGGTCTATCTCTATCCCGGCCATCATGCGGGTTACTATCCAAATGCAAAACCCATCGACATGAAGATCCTGTTTTCTCCCAAAGACGGAAGAATTTTAGGTGCTCAAGCGGTCGGTGAAGAAGGAGTTGAGAAACGGATTGATGTCATTGCTGCCCTGATTCAAAAAAACGGAACGGTTTATGATCTGGAAGAAGCCGAACTTTGCTATGCACCTCAATTTGGAGCCGCCAAAGACCCGGTGAATATTGCAGGCATGCTAGCCGCGAATGCACTTAGAAACGACGCGCCTTTGGCTCATTGGGATCAGATCGATTTTAAAAATGTTTTCTTCCTGGACGTGAGAAGTTCCGAAGAGTACTCCGCTGAGCATGTTGAGAACGCAGTCAATATTCCATTAGATAAAATCCGGGAAAATATATCAGCCTTGCCTCGCGAGAAGGAAATCTACGTTTATTGCGGCGTGGGCCAAAGGGGTTATTACGCGGTACGTGCTTTACGGTGCAATGGCTTCAATGCTTTCAACCTTTCCGGCGGCATGAAATCCTATAAAGCCTTTACCAATCAAGGCCTGCCTACCGTAAAAAAGGTAATGCAATAGAAGACATTGGTACCGGTTCTCTGAGGGACGGGTCTGAGAGTTAAGATCGTCTGCGATAAGATACCTTCCGATTTTTTGTTTAAGTCGTCTTTCCCGCTGTGTTCCTTCCGAATAAGCTTGGCATCACGATGCCGAGAAAACCACGACTGCTGACCGAAGCCGGGCTTTATCACATTATCACGCGCGGGAATAATCGCCAGGTGCTGTTCCGCGACACCGAGTAAACGAATGGTACCGGGTGTAGATGCTCAGTAATTCGGTAACGCTTTGGTAGTATATAAAACACCAAGGAGAACC
>ENA-ORBV01000165-ORBV01000165.1-microbial-mat-metagenome-genome-assembly--contig:-NODE-165-length-141719-cov-8.919692_pt1 | contig 141719 bp, 125 predicted proteins | sample MGYA00237777_ERZ505514 | MGnify/ENA primary metagenome ERZ505514 (study PRJEB26160, sample SAMN06269048) | microbial mat metagenome | isolation source: Oligotrophic lake microbial mat | place...
GTCGGATCAGGCGCGATATTTTTCGTTACGTCAAAATCGCCCCACACCACGTTCAGGTCCTGGACTGCCGTGCCTTCAAAGACAAAACTCAGGGTCGTAAGATTCGTGAGATTGACATCATTAAATGAATTCGCTGGAATGAGCCAGCGCTGACCAAAGTTGGTGATTCCGACAAGTTTAATTTTTTCTTTCACGCCAGCGGCATCCGTGGCTTCGAGAGTCACATTCTCAATATTAGGACTGTCCAGCTGGAGAACAAGGCCCGAGGAGAATGCGGTATTAAAATTAAATGTCTCGATTGCTGTGGTATTGGGATCGTCATAGGCACTAAACGTTCCGCCGAAACTGTCCGCGGCCGTGCCGTCATAATGAATCTGGGCAAAAGTTTCAGACAAGACGTTGACATTCACAATCGTACCGTCTTGCTTGGCGAATCCATTAATTGAGGGCCGCTCCCCGTTCGCTAGCAAAGGAAGTTTGGTAATATCGTCTTCATCTTTAGTTGGATCGGGACTGACCTGACGAATAAAGAAAAGGCCCTGCGTATTGATTTGAACACTGCCTGTGGTCGTTTGAGAACCCGTGACTGTCTCATCGATGACAAGAACGATCGCGCTGATCTTGGTCACGTCAAAATTCTCGACTCCGGCGGCTTCAAGCAAAGATTTGGTAACTTTGTAATTCTGTACGGCGGCGGTGAGATCTTTTACGAGGATCGTCACCTGATCTTTTTCCAGATCTTCAAAAACGAGTTTAACCTGGGTAGTGCCTGTGGCACCAAGGCCAAGGACGATACCGTTGGTGGCGTCGGTAGTATTGCTTCCAAAGTTGATGATGGCTCCGCCAAAACGGCGAAAACCCTCGTTTGATCCAGCCGCCAGATTGTAATCAAAATTAATTCGAGATCCGTTTGTCTGGACATAGTTATTAATTATGGGCAATGTGCCGCTGGTGCAGGGATTTTGATTGGCCGTAGCGCAAGGCTCCAGCTCGGAAGATGTCGGTTCTTGAGCCGAAAAATCAGAGACAAGGTCAGTAGTCTTTTCTGCAACAGGGGTAAAAAGCAATCCCTTTGTGAAGACCTGAATACTGCCTTCGGCTTCGGGATTACCCGTCGTCGTATCATCCACCAGGATGACGATCGATGAAATCGAGGTAGCATCGAAACCTTGTGCTCCGGCAGATTCCAGAAGGTCTTTCGTGATTTTGTAGTTTTTCGTGGCAGCTGTAATCCCTTGTGCACGTACCAACACCTGGTTTCCATCACTGTCCGTAATCTGAATTTTTACCTGACCATTGCTCTGACCTGTGCTCCGAAGGCCCAGAATGATCGAATTCGTCGCATCATAAGTATTAGCTCCGAGATTCATGGCTATACCGGCGAAGCGTCGTCCCCCCAAACTTGCGCCGTTTCCGAGATCAAAGTCAAAAGTAAAGTTGCTGCTATTAGGCTGCACGTAATTGGTAACCGTATTGAGCGGTCCGCTCGAGCATGGATTCTGTCCATTAACTGAACACGGTTCGATGACGCTTAGAGCTGGACGCTGCGGTGTGAAATTAGAAACTGGATCCGTAGTCACTTCCGCTGTGGGATCAAACTTGAAATTTCCCCAATCCACATTGAGTTTACCGTTAGAAACCTGGCCTTTTAGGACCAGAGAGACAAAGGCAACTTTCGTGAGATCAATACCCGTATTGGCTTCCAATTCATTAAACACGGCTTGATTAAGCGACCATTTTTTACCAAAGCCTTCAATATTAGTCAGGCGAACGGTGGCACGTCTGTCACTGTTATCCGTAAATTCAATAAAAGCTTCGGTGATAGGCGTTGCAGCATTATCCAGCTGTAGAACAAGTCCGACAGGGTCTGGGTAACGCGTTTTGAGATTGATCGTTTCACTGTCGGGAATACCCGAAGTTGCGGGATTGTCGTAGCTGAAAAAAATGCCTCCGAATGAACCGGCTTGTGTACCCGTGTAATTAACTGTCAGGAAAGTCGCAGAGGCTTGATTGACAGAGGATTGAGAACCGTCAGAGCTCACAAAAGATCCAGGGGAGACTCTCTCTCCCGTGCTTGTATTCGGAAGCGGAGTTATTGGAAATGAATCCGGATTTGCTATAGGACCGACTGAGGGATCTTTGAGAAAATTACCCCAATCTACATTCAGAGAGCCGTTAGCAACCTGCCCTTTCAGAACCATAGAAACAATGGCTACTTTGGTCAGGTCAATTCCCGTTGAAGCTTCTAGTTCGTTGAGAACATTCTGGGAGATAGTCCATTTTTTACCAAAGCCTTCTATATTAGTAAGACGGATAGAAGCTCTTTTATCATTTAGATCGGTGAATTCGAGTTCGACCTCCGTAATTCCTGTCCCGGCGTTATCGAGAGAAAGCACAAGACCATTCGGAGCAGGATAGAGCGACTTGATATTAATGGTTTCTTCTGCAGTAAGCCCAGGAGTTGCGGGATTATCATAACTGATAAATACTCCGCCGAATGAATTCTGACTGGCGCCGGAGTAATCGATGTTCATAAAGGTCGGGGAGATCACTTCGACATTCGCAGCCGAGCCGTCCTGGCTTACAAACGCATTGGGCGTAACTCTCGAACCATCATCCTTATTAGGAAGCGGTGTAATATTAAAGGCGTCTGGATTATCAACGGGGCCGACTAGCGGAACCATGAAAAAGTTACCCCAGTCGACGTTAACCTTCCCATCCGTACTGCCTTTAAGAACCAACGAAATTACCGCCACTCGAGTTCTATTAATCGCGTCGAAATCCGAAGGCTGAATCACCCATTTTTTTCCGAACGATTCAACTCCAACCAGAGTGACTTGATCAACGTTGCCTTCATTATCCGATACTTCCAGGGTGATTTCGTTTATTCCGGTGCCGCCATTATCCATCTGCAGCACAATGCCTTGCGGAAACAACGTATTGAGATTAATTGTCTCACTATTGGGTATACCAATCGTGTCTGGGTTGTCATAGCTGGAGAAAACCCCGCCAAAAGAACCAGCGCCGGCACCATTGTAAGTTATGGAAAAAAAGGTCGGGGAAACCTGATTTAGAGTCGTTGTCGAACCATCTGAGGCAGCAAATGAATTAAGCCGAATTCTTTGCCCCTGGCTGTTATTAGGAAGCGGCGTAACATTAAAAGAATCAGGATTGGAAACCGCAGGGATGCGTGGATCGAAAGCAATACCACCGCTTTGAACTTCGATGAAACCATTTGGTTTGGAAGAAGCCATTCCGCTTTCGATTACAAACACGATCTGTTTAATCTTGCTTAGATCAGCGCCGCTTAATTCTGCAGGAAATATGTCGACTTGCTTAAAAGTCCCATTTAAACCCGAAATGAACTTGACGCCTCTGTTGTTATTAACGTCTACAAACTCGATTTTCAGCTGATTGCCCGACGCGGAAACATTATCCGTACGCATATTAAAAACGAATTTGCTGATTCCTGTCAGATTCGCGGGTGAATCAACGCCGAAATCCAGAAATGAACCGGCAAAACTGCCAGCGTTTGTTACATTGTAATTCATTCTAAAAAGGGAAGTAGAGCTCTGGACTACATTCATCGTTGCTGAGGGGGAGCTGGAAGCAAAGGACCCTAAATTAGGATGCCCCGGAAAAACCGTTGGGTCATCTGCGGCGCGCAAACGGACCAGATCTTTGTCGGGATTTTCCATTTCAGCGAGAAACGCGTGAAGTTTCTGCCGAGCTAGAAAGCTTGACTTCGCTTCATCGTAACGCTTGTTAAGTTCAGTAATCAAATAGCTATAGTCGTGCGCATTCTCATTTATGAGCCCCTCAGAACCATAGGCATAAATTCCATCTGCGCCGGCAACATACTCAACTCGCCCGGGGGGAACGAGAGAAATGTCATCGTTACTTGGCACCGATCTGCGTCCTTCTACTGCCGGGTGAGTATGAAAGGCTAAAGATATAGAACCGTCGGTTGAATCAAAAATAGCGCGCGCGGCTTCATTGGTCCTGATTTCGTCACCCTCGAAGCTCGAAAATAAAACAATATGTCCATCAATAAGAGCACCACCGACTTCAAAAGAGAGCTGGATAAGCTTTTGCAGATCAGCTTGAGTAAGTTTTTTAACGACTACTGCGATAGGCAGAGGATTTTCTTTGTCCGCTGTCTGTTTTAAAAGTTCGTAAGCTTCTTCGAATTCCAGAGCTTCCTGTCTGCCCCGATAATCGCGATATCCGTCGCGAAAAACATTTTCACTCAGATCATTACGCCGTTCCAGCCTGAGTTCTTCAGAGAGAAACTCCGCGGTCGCATCCGGAACCGGCAGGATTGCCTCAGATTCTGCAGATTGGGCGTCCTCAAGAGATTGAACGGGATTAGACGTAGTCTTTGAGTTAAAGGTATTCTCAAGCGTTACAGCGAAAAGGGGAGTAAGAGTTTGATTAATGATCAGGACTGCGGAAAGGACGGAAGCCAGCATGCTGTTCATGCGGCGATTTGCTTTATTCTTTCGAGGGGTCTTCACGCTTCACCTACCTGTTCAATGGATTTGAAGTGGCTCAAAAAAAACCTGAGAATATAAGCTTCTGTTAAGATGCAACACTACATATTTAAGGTTCATAAAATGAGTGAAAAAAGTATACCATTAGTGTTTACGCCTGTCAAAGACTTGAAAAAATTGATGATTATTCATTTTCTTAGCGAAAATATAGAGTCGAAAGTGGGCTTACCCCTCATGTCTCTTCATAAAAGCTACCATTTATTATCAAGATGATCTCATCAAGTCGATCGGGTTAAAGCTTTTTCCGGAATAAGAATTTCCCGTAGAATAAATAGGAGTGGGCTCTAATGCAAGGAACTTGGAGAGGGCGGCGGGCAACAATCTACTATTAAAACCTTTTTATCTGCCTTTATGCGGTAAATCTAAAAGTGCCCGGAGCCAGACTTGAACTGGCACGGGGTTTAACCCCCGACGGATTTTAAGTCCGTTGCGTCTGCCGATTCCGCCATCCGGGCTAATTGTGGAGGCGCGGGGCGGAATCGAACCGCCGATACAGGTTTTGCAGACCCGTGCATTACCACTTTGCTACCGCGCCGAGCCTGACAGATCCGTAAGGGCAGCAAACCTTGATTAGCCACCGTTGAGTCTGACAAGTGCCCCAATATTAACGGAGGTACTGCAGCTGTTCTCCCGTATTTGGGTCAAACTGAAATTTTTCAGAAAATGTTTGTCCCGTTCTGGGATTATACTTTGTATGAATTTCCTGAGCTGGAGGTGCCGCCTGCTGAGTATATGCCGGCTGCTGAGGCGCACCGTACGGCTGAGGGGCGTATTGGCCTTGATACTGCTGCTGCATCATTTCCTGGCGAATCTGGTTTTTTGTATTTTCTTTCTGACGCCGCTGAGATTCACCCATGAGGGCTCCCGCCAGAGCTCCTGCGCCAGCGCCGATAGCCGTGCCTGCACCAGCGTGCCCCGTCTGGTTCCCAATAATGGCGCCGAGACCTGCCCCCAAGCCGCCACCTAATAGTGCTCCGCCTTCTCTTTCACCTAACCCGCCTCCGCCGCCTTCGGTAGCGCATCCCGTTGATACAAGCACGAGACTCAGCAGTACAGCCGGCAATCTGTATCTTTTCATTTAAATAATCCCTCCGCTATTCGTTGTGTGTTAACTATTTACGGCGTTATTAGTATCTGTATAGCTGCTTATTATGACGAAACCGCCACCATTATATTCAGTTTTACCCCTTGGGAAACTTTTTTTTGTGAATGGACTCTATCCATCTCATTAAAGCCTGGGAAATGACTCGTTTGGACTTATGCTTCAGATGTTGCGTTGTCCCCTGGTCATCCAGAAACGCTGTGTTAATTTTGCGGTCTCCGAAGGGGATATGAGCTCCCGAATAATAGTTAGCGACAATCCCATCCAGACTCTTTCTTTTGATTTTCTGCTTGGCGTTATTGAGCCAATCCTGGGTTTCAAGGCAGAAACCGATAACTATCCTGTTTTTTTTCTTTTTGGCTAAGCCAGCGACGATATCAGGCGTTTGCCTCAAGCGCAGACTTTTGATTTTTACTCTCTTAATCTTGTGGGACTGCGATTTTTCTGCCGTAAAATCGCAAACAGCCGCGACCATAACCAGAACATCACATTCTTCGAACAACCTTTCGCAAGCACATTTTAATTCTTCCGCGCTTACGATGGAGTAGAAAACGACTTTGAGCGGAGGATGTAACGGTGTTGGCCCGCTTATCATTGTGACCTTATGGCCTTTCATTGCGGCAACATGAGCGAGAGAATAGCCCATGTGGCCTGTCGAGACATTCGAGATAAACCGCACCGGGTCAAGCATTTCCCTTGTAGGTCCTGCGGTGATCAAAATTCTAAGGGGGGGTGATTTCAATGCTGGCACTTTAATAAGGTCATTTTTTCAAAGCTGCTTTAAGACCGGTGATAATCCGTTCTGAATCAGAAACATGTCCTACCGCCGTCTTGCCGCAGACCAGATCCCCTTCGATTGGATCAACGAATAGATACCCAATATCTCGAAGCGTTTTTATATTGCGCTGGGTCAGGGAGTGTAAATACATTTGATCATTCATAGCGGGAGCTATGATGACGGGACATCGCGTGGCCAGAATGACACAGCTCCCCAGATCGTCGGCTCTTCCCGTTGCAAGCTTCGCAATATAATCCGCTGAAGCGGGTGCAACGAGAACCACGTCGGTTTCTTCCGCGAGAGCTGTGTGCAGAACACTATATGGGGTGTTCAGGTCGAATAAATCGCCGTATACGGGCTGACCGCTGATCGCGCGAATAGTCAAATGTGTAACAAAATGCTCGGCGGCTTTAGTGAGCACGCAGGTAACTTCCGCCCCTGCGTCTCTCAAATCTTTTATCAAATCACCAGCTTTATAGGCCGCAATGCTTCCGGTGATGATAAGGAGAATTTTCTTATTCGTCAGGCGAATGTTGTGGTTTTCTAGGCTTGTATTTCTTTTCTTCATAACGGACCTTTCCCTGAGAAATCTCTTCCAATGCGACAACTGCAGCTTTTTTGGATTCTGATTTCACAAGAGGTGTCGCACCTTGAGTCAATTCATTGGCACGCGCCGCCGCAGTAAGAACCAGTTTGTAGTAACTTATATTGGGATCCTTGACGAGTTTTTCAAGTGGAACGTAAGGCATGGGAATTTTCTCTCCTTTGTTTTGCTTTCTTTTCTATAAAATCCTCGATGTCGAGAACCGTTTGTTCAAGATTTTGGTTCATCACGGTAAAGTCGTAAAGTTTCGCTGCCTTGATTTCTTCCTGCGCGATGGAAACGCGTCTTTCAATTTCTTCCGGCGTCTCGGTTTTTCTTCCCTCAAGCCGCTCTCGAAGGATTTTCATGGATGGAGGTATCACAAAAATAGTGATGACGCGGTATTTCTCTCCCATGCTCTTGACGATTTTTTTCATACCCTGGACATCGATTGCGAGAATTACTTTTTTACCTTTATCCAAATTATCAATTACATAATTTTTAGGAGTGCCATACATTTGCTCGTGGACCTTGGCTGTTTCGAGTAATTCTCCGTTCTTCTCCATCTCCGAGAAAACAGGCTCCGTAACAAAAAAATAATCTCCGCCGCTCTTCTCGCCGACTCGAGGGCTACGGGTAGTGGCGGAGATCGAACGCATCCATTCGGGATGTCTTTTTAGAAGACGGTCCACAATGGTGGTCTTCCCGCAACCAGAGGGCGCAGAGATAATAATAAGGATGCCCTCCTCTTTTTTGTTTTCTTTATCGCTGGGATTTTTGACCGGCTTACTCAATGTTTTGAACCTGTTCCCTTATTTTTTCGAGCTCTTTCTTCATGTGGATCACATCTGTGGAAATCTCGAAAAGTTGGGACTTGGAACCCAAAGTATTCATTTCCCGATTCATTTCCTGACACAGAAAATCCAACTCGCGGCCAACTTCCTCATCCGAATCAAGCCTTTGGAGAAATAGCTTTATATGACTGTCCAAACGGACTAATTCTTCAGTCACATCATTGCGCTCCACTAGGAATGCGACTTCTCGATGAAGTCGTTCCTGATCCAATTCTTTGTCTTTCAGTAATATCCCGATTTTTTCGGAAAGCCGCTTCATATGCTTATCGCCCTGCCCCGCAGTCAGAGCGTCCACGCGCTGCCGGGCCGCTTCGATGCTTTGAAGGCGTTCACTGATGTCGAGGGCCAGTTTACGCCCTTCGACCAAGCGGTTTTCAACAGCTATCTCTAACGTCTCGGAAAGAATCTTTTCGAGTTCAATCCAGGATTTCTCTTCAAGTTCCTTTTCCCTGCCCGTCGTGAAAACACGAGGCATGGAGATTATATCCTGAAGGGTTAATTCTCCGGTGAGACCGAATTTTGCTCGAAGGTCTTCGGCCGCCGAAATATAAGAAAGAACGATTTCTTCATCGATAGAGACTTTTTTCGCTGCGTCTTCAAGCTGTTGACCTGCGATAATCGCTAAAAAAACTTTGCCTCTACGAAGACTATTTTGAAATTGAGTTCTAATCCTAGTTTCGTATGAAGAAACTGCTGGGGGAGCTTTCATGGAAAACTCAAAAAAACGGTGATTAACAGACCGGATCTCGATTTCCCAACCCTCCTTGCCTCGCATGTCAAAGCTTCGAGCGAATGAGGTCATACTGCGAATCATATGTAGATTCACCAAAGTAACTTTGCGAATTAAGTAATGGTGTCTGCTAAGGAAAATTGCGACATTATAGGAACAGCGGGGGGTTGTGTCAAGCTAGCGTATAAGTGGTTAATCTGCTAAAGAGCCTCCAGAATCTCTGCGATTTCCGGAAGTGGTTCCGCAAACTCAATGCCAAAACGAGTGCGGTTATAGATTTCCGAGCGAATAATCTTGCCTTTGACTTCAAAAACATGCCGCTGCCCCGACTCGGGGTAAAGAATAAGCGTGACCAAAGCCTCGTTATACATCGGACTTTTATAAAGGAGGAGTTCCCGCGACTCAAACAAAATTCCATTTTCGCTTATGTTGAGAATGTTGCCCTCACCCTCCCATCGTCGCGTTGGCAGTTGGATCAGCAAATATGCCTGCATGAGGTATCGGACACGCCCGCTTTTTCTTCTTTCTTTACCTTCATAGTGCTGAAGTGCTGCCGCTGTGGCATAACCGCTCGAAAGGTAGCCGTCTATATCTTCTTTAATAAAAAGCCATTGCCTTCCCTGCTTGGTGGGTTTCAGTTTACCCGTTCGGGTCAAATGATGAACCGTAGAGAGAGAAATGCGCAGATACTCGCTGACTTGCTGTGTCGTCAACAGCTTGGGCCCGGCCGATGATACTGGTTTCATGATAAAGTCCCAACGCTCAAGGCGCAAATCAGATGATTAGACTTCGTTTTTTCACTTAATCATTTTCTTAGAAAATACGCAGGGTCGAGGGCATTCAGTAAACAAAATGTGCCTTTTTCCAACCTGCCCGGGCGAAGGATCGGGGAAATTGTGTTGTATGGAGTCGCAGAAACCGGGACGGTTGGGAAATATTGATAATAATTGGGAAGAATCAGACTTGTCATAGTTCCGAACATTCTTGTTTATTTGAGTGAATTTGTACAGCCCAGCTTTTGTAAATACTATTTCCCAGGGCTTACAGTAGCAGCCACCGGTTCCGGAAATAAGTTTATCGGTGCTAATCGGCCTGCGCTTGCATTGAAGTAATAATGTCCTGAGCGGCTTTTTTGGGATCCTTTGCATCGGTTATAGGCCGGCCTATAACGAGATAATCTGAGCCTGCTCCGATAGCTTCGCTGGGAGTGACTGTTCTTTTCTGGTCGCTTTTTTCCGTATTAACCGGTCGCACGCCCGGGGTGATCATGAGGAAATCCTGCGGAAATTTACTCCTTAACATGCGCGTTTCCATGGGTGAACTCACGATGCCGTCGAGCCCTGCTTTATGAGAGAGCATGGCCAGAGCTTCGACCTGCTCGTTGAGCGACCGCGCAATGCCAAGCTCACTGCGCATTTCCGCCTCCGAATGGCTTGTCAGAACCGTAACACCGACGATTAAAGGCCTTTTCTTTCCTGTGCCTGTCCGTTCGAGAATCGTTTCCCGCGTTTTTTTCATCATCTCGAGCCCGCCAAGAGCATGCACGGTGATCATATCCACTTCATGTTCGCAGATGACCGCTGCGGCTTTTGAAACAGTATTAGGAATGTCATGAAGCTTTAGATCGAGAAAAATTCTTCCGCCGTATTTATTTACAAGGTCGACAGCCGCCCAGCCATGAGCAGTAAACAGTTCGAAACCGACTTTATAGAACGAAATGATGCCTTTGAGCTTTTTCATAAGCGTCTTGGCATAATCGATATTGGGCGTGTCCAGCGCCACAATAATTTTGTCTCCGGGTCCCGTCATAACCTTTTCTCCAGTCTCTTCAATAAGCCGTGCTGCAGTTTGTTTGCGTGGATGGAGTCACCAAAGACCCTCTGATTTCATCAAGCGTCTTTATTCCCCTGTCCGAACAGTATTTTGCTATATCTTCGATCATTTTCATCGTACCCGCAGGATTCACAAAGTTAGAGGTGCCGAGCGCGATCATATTTGCACCTGCGATGATAAATTCCAGAGCGTCGCGCGCCGTCATGATCCCGCCAGAAGCGATAATAAAAGCACTATAATACTTCCTGACTTCATACACATAGCGCAATGCCACGGGCCGGATGGCAGGACCGCTGAGGCCTCCCGTCACATTCGCGAGGCGCGGCTTGCGGGTTTCTATATCAATCGCCATTCCTTTCAAAGTATTGATCAAACTCAGGCCGTCGGCTCCGGCTTCGAGCACTTCTCCCGAGATCTCGACCACATCGCCAAGTTCCGGCGAGAGTTTCGCTATTAAGGGCAAATCCGTTTCAGATCTCAACATCTGGATTATGGATCTTATTCTTTCCCGCTTCTTCATGAAAGAGACTCCGCCCGCTTCTACATTTGGACAGGAAAGATTGATTTCGACGGCGCGCACAACTTTCTTTTCACGGTGAAGCGCTTTGATCAAAGACGCAAAATCTTCAAGTGTTTCTCCGGCAATATTTACGATGAGCGGAGCCGACACAGCCGAGAAGTAGGGTATTTTATTGTCCAGAAAATCCTGAAGCCCTTTATTCTGAAGGCCTATTGCGTTCAGCATGCCGCTCGGGGTTTCACAGATACGCGGCATATTATTGCCGCGGCGAGGCAGAACCGTGATCGTTTTCGTGATGATGGCTCCCAGCCGGGAATAATCGACGCAGCTCTTGTATTCGTCCTTTGTTCCAAAAGTCCCGGAGGCAACCGTCACGGGATTTTTGAAAATGACGTTCTTTAACCTGACGCTGAGATCTACATCATTTAAAGTTAAAACATTTTCCATGATACCCTTATCAGGCGAGCCGTTGACGTATACGTTCAAATCCGAAAACCGGTCCGTCCACGCAAGCCGTCTGCAATCCCTTATCCGTCTCGACCATGCAGCCAAGACAGGCTCCGACACCGCAAGCCATACTTTCGTCGATCGAGACTTCGCCCCGGACCTTATACTTTGCGGCGACGTCCATCACGGCCTGCATCATCACTTTAGGGCCGCAAGTTTGAATTAGAATCTGGTCCGGATTTTCCTGCTGAAGAAGCTGCTCAAGAAGAACCGTTACAAATCCCTTCTCACCATAACTGCCATCATTTGTCGCATAGAGAATCTTCGCACTAACAGATTCAAGTTCCTTCGCAGGCATGACCTCGCGCTGTGACTTTGCGCCTATAAGGAGATAATCGGCGCCTTGGCGCTCAGCTAAAAAAACAAGCGGCGGGAGACCGATGCCGCCCGCGACCAAGATCCGCTTCTTACCCTGAATGTCAGAGGTGAATTTTTTTCCGAGAGGACCCAATATAGTGAGGTCAGAGCCGGGCGGTTTATGGGAAAGAATCCCGGTGCCCCGCCCCAGGATTTCGTAAAGGATTTCGAGACGGCTGCCAATGATCCTGTAATAGCTGAAGGGCCTTCTGAGGAAGGGGTCGTATCCATCTTCGATCTGCACATTCAGGAATTGTCCCGGCTCGACATTTCGGGACAATTTGTCCGATTCAAAGACCAATTTATAATACTTGTCGTTGATCCGGTTATTTTCGAGAATCCTGACCGTTTCGTCAACCATGTGCAATCCGTTCAATGAAAAATTAAGGGCTTAGAGAGAAGCCGGCTGAGTTCGCAACAGAGCGTGGTAATCTTGGATCGCTCTGACTTCAAGTCCACGCCCTCGAACGGCTTCCAGACCCATTACCGCAGCTTTGGCCGCACTGATCGTAGTAATACAGGGAATGTTAAAGGAGACTGCCAGCGAACGAATTTTTGCTTCGTCAAGGACCGGGCCTTTGCCGTTCGGCGTGTTCACGACGAGTTTTACATCGTTGTTCCGGATCAGATCGGAAACGTTTGGATTTCCTTCCGCCAGCTTCAAAATCACTTCAGCCGGTATTCCGTTTTTCCGCAGGACTTCAGCGGTGCCTCGCGTCGCGACGATGGAAAACCCCATCTGATTGAAAGACTTCGCGACTGGAATGATTTTCTCTTTGTCCGAGTTTTTTACGCTGATGAATACCTTTCCCTCGGTAGGAATATGACAGGATGCGGCGTCCTGCGATTTATAAAAAGCTCTCGGGAAATCATCGTCGATGCCCATGACTTCTCCAGTAGACTTCATTTCGGGCGAGAGAATGATGTCTACTCCAGGAAATTTAACAAAAGGAAAAACAGATTCCTTGACCGCCACATAAGGCAGCTTTACTTCTTCGGTGAAACCAAGCTCTTTGAGCTTTTTGCCAGCCATGACTTTAGCGGCGAGCTTTGCAAGCGGCACTCCGATCGCCTTACTGACAAAAGGCGCCGTACGTGAAGCGCGGGGATTGACTTCGAGACAATAAATCTCGTTCTTGTAAATTGCATACTGGACGTTCATCAAGCCTATGACATTCAGCTCTTTCGCGATCTGCTTGGTCTTCAAGATAATTTCCGAGACGAGTGTATCTGGCAGCGAAAAGGGGGGAATGACCGAAGCACTGTCACCTGAGTGAATGCCCGCTTCCTCAACGTGTTCCATGACCGCTCCGACGACAGACGTTTCCCCGTCAGCGATGAGATCCACGTCCACTTCGATGGCGTCCTCAAGGTACTTATCAATGAGAATTGGATGGGATTCGCTCGCTTCGACCGCGTAGGCCATGTATTTCTTCAGAAAGCTTTCATTGTAAGCGATTTCCATGGCCCGGCCGCCCAGCACGTAGGAAGGACGGACTACCACGGGATAGGTCACTTTTTTTGCGACCTCGACTGCCTCCTCCAGATTTCGGGCGATACCGTTCGCGGGTTGACGAAGATTGATTTTCTGCAGCAGTTTTTTGAATTGATCCCGGTCTTCGGCCGCGTCAATCGATGCGGCGGACGTGCCGAGAATCTTTACGCCGTTGGCTTCCAGACCTTTTGCAAGGTTAAGCGGGGTCTGGCCGCCGAGCTGCACAATGACGCCGATTGGCTTTTCCCGTTCGTAAATGTTAAGCACGTCTTCAAGAGTCAACGGCTCGAAAAAAAGTTTGTCGGACGTATCGTAATCGGTACTGACAGTCTCCGGGTTGGAATTGACCATGATGGTCTCGAAACCGAGTTCCTTGAGCGCGAAGGCCGCGTGAACGCAGCAATAATCAAACTCAATCCCCTGACCTATGCGGTTTGGTCCGCCGCCGAGAATCATAATTTTCGGTTTACCGCTCGTGACAGCTTCGTCTTCTTCTTCGTAGGTGGAATAGAAATAAGGCGTAAATGCTTTGAATTCGGCAGCGCAGGTGTCCACGAGCTTGAATACCGGCTCGACTTTTTTGGATTTGCGGAATTTCCGGATTTCAGCTTCGGGCTTGTCCCAGTAGAAAGAAAGCTGCCTGTCCGAGAACCCCATTCTTTTTGCGGGCCTAAGCATATCTTCCTGTTTCTGCTCGTCCCCGTGCGCGTCGAGCAGTTTCATTTCCATGTCAACAATCTGCTTGATCTGCGCCAGAAACCAGGGATCGACATAACTGCGCTCATAAATTTTTGCAATGCTCATGCCGGCTAGCAGCGCGTATTTCAGATAAAAAATGCGGTCTTCCCGAGGCTTGCCCGCCCTCTGATAAATCTTTTCCTTGAGTTCTTCATTGGCGGGAAGGTCTTTCAGGAACTGAAGATATTCCGTGCGGTTGGTCAGCGCGATATCACATACCTTATCCCGTCCGTCGCCGCCGAGACCGAAGCGCTTGATCTCGAGCGACCTTATTCCTTTCTGAAGCGCTTCTTTAAATGTGCGCCCGATCGACATGGCTTCGCCTACTGACTTCATCTGGGAATTAAGGTTGCCATCGACACCTTCAAATTTTTCAAACGCAAATCTGGGAATTTTAAAGACGCAGTAATCGATCGAGGGCTCGAACGACGCCGGTGTGTACTTTGTAATGTCGTTCGGAATTTCGTCGAGCGTGTAGCCGACAGCTAGCTTTGCCGCAAACTTGGCGATTGGAAAGCCGGTGGCTTTCGAAGCAAGCGCTGATGAGCGCGATACGCGCGGGTTCATTTCGATGACCACCATCCGGCCGTCAAGAGGATTGACCGCGAATTGAATATTCGAACCTCCCGTTTCGACGCCGATCTCCGAAATGACCTTGCGGCCCGCGTCGCGCATGCGCTGATACTCTTTGTCCGAAAGGGTCTGGGCCGGCGCGACCGTAATCGAGTCGCCCGTATGGACGCCCATCGGATCCAGGTTTTCAATCGCGCAGATCACGACAAAGTTATCGTTCTTGTCCCGCATGACTTCGAGTTCGTATTCTTTCCAGCCGAGAATCGACTCCTCGACCAGAACCTCGTGAATCATGCTGTAGTCAAGGCCCTGGCGGACCTGGCGTTCAAGCTGCTCTCGGTTGTAGCAGATGCCGCTGCCTGAACCCCCGAGAGTGAAGCTGGCGCGGATAATGACAGGGTAGCCAAGCTCATCCGCAACTTTAAGGCCTTCTTCGACCGTATACGCAAAATCACTGCGTGGAAGATCGAGTCCGATTCTCTGCATGGCCGTTTTAAATTGTTCACGGTCTTCCGCCTTCTTGATTGCTTCATACTTTGCGCCGATGAGTTCGACGCCGTATTTCTGAAAGATTCCTTTTTCATAAGCCTGAACCGTGAGGTTTAGAGCAGTCTGCCCGCCCATCGTAGGGAGACACGCGTCGGGTCGTTCCTTCTCGATGATCTTCTCAATGAACTCCAGCCTTAAAGGCTCGATATAAGTTCTATCCGCCGTTTCCGGATCGGTCATGATCGTCGCAGGATTGGGGTTGATGAGAACAACCTGATACCCCTCTTCTCTGAGCGCTTTGCAGGCCTGGGTACCGGAATAATCGAACTCGCATCCCTGACCGATAATGATCGGACCGGATCCGATAATCAGAATTTTTTTGATATCTTCCCGTTTTGGCATGGCGGCGATTAACAGCTTTTCAGCTGTTCTCCTCTACGAGTTTATAAAAACGTTGGAACAGATAGTCGCTGTCGTGCGGACCGGGCGCATTCTCCGGGTGATATTGCACGGAAAAAACAGGATGTTTTTTATGCTTTAAGCCTTCGAGCGTACGGTCATTCAGGTTGACGTGCGTCGCTTCGACTTCTTCATTTTTTATCGAGTCCATATCCACGACAAACCCGTGGTTTTGCGATGTAATTTCAACTTTCCGTGTTTCGAGATCCATGACCGGATGATTGCCGCCGCGGTGGCCGAATTTCAGTTTAGATGTCGTGCCGCCAAGGGCCTGGCCGAGGATCTGATGCCCGAGGCAGATACCGAAGATCGGTTTCTTACCGATAAGATTGCGCACTGTCTCGATGACGTAAGGAATTGCCGCAGGGTCCCCTGGGCCATTCGAAAGAAAGATGCCGTCCGGGTTACGTTTCAGGATTTCATCCGCAGTCGCCGAAGCGGGCACGACATCCACTTCGAAGCCGTGCTGATTGAGTTTCCGGAGAATGTTTTTCTTGATGCCGCAGTCGACCGCGACGACCTTGTATTTTTTCTTGGTATCTGCCCCGCCCCATTCAAATCCGCGGGTCAGCGGATCCTTGAAATTATAAGGCGCTTTGCAGGTCACTTCTTTCACGAGATCGACGCCGACAAGGCTTCTGGATTCCTTGGCTTTCTTGACGAGGCTTTTCGGATCGTGATCAATAGTGGATATCACGCCTTTTTTGGCGCCGTGATCGCGAAGATGTTTCACAAGTTTTCTCGTATCGATTTCCTGAATCCCGATGATCTTGTGTTTTTTCATATACTCATCGAGGCTGATTTCTGATCGGTAGTTACTCACGATAGGGCTCAGTTCGCGCACGATAAAACCTTCCACCCAGGGGTGGCGGGATTCTTCGTCATCCTCGTTGACACCATAATTGCCGATATGCGGATAGGTCATGGCCACCATCTGGCCTTTATAGGAAGGATCTGTGAGGATCTCCTGATAACCCGTCAGGGATGTATTAAAAACCACTTCGCCGTAGGTTTCGCCTTCGGCGCCAAAGGATTCGCCTTCAAAAATAAGTCCGTCTTCCAATGCCAGAAATGCTTTTAACATGACAACCTCGATCGTGATCGTACAGTAGTTAAAATTTCCAGAGTTTTCCCGCGCAAAGGGTAGCCGCGACTCTTCCCTTAAGAGAAGCCTTCATGAAACAGGAGTTCCGGGACTTGGAGCGAAGTTCCGAGTGAGTCACGTCCCATTCCTTATTGATATCCACCAGAGTCACGTTTGCTTCGATTCCCTTTTTGATGCATCCGAAACGGTCATCGATACCTAATATTTTCGACGCGTTGACAGACATGACTTTGACGATTTCAGTGAGCGTCCAACCCTCATCATGATGAAGCTCTTTGAGAAGGACACCGATCGCCGTCTCAAGCCCCAGAGTGCCGAAAGGCGCTTCGTCAAATTGCAGCATCTTTTCTTCCTGGGTGTGCGGCGCGTGGTCGGTGGCGACACAATCGATCACACCTTCCCGGAGAGCCCTGCGAAGAGCCTTGATATCGTCTTCCGTGCGGAGCGGAGGATACATTTTGCAGTTGGTATTATAGCCTTCCACCGCGTCCTCCGTGAGCGATAAATTGTGAGGAGTGACCTCGGCCGTGACAGGCAGTTTCTCCGCCTTCGCCCGCCGCACCAGCTCAACCGAACGTGCCGTCGAAATGTGGCAGATATGAAGACGCGCCCCCGTGTAGCGGCATAACTCAATGTCTCGGGCGACGGCGATATCTTCACTCGCGGTAGCGATTCCGCGAAGCCCGAGTTTTGTCGACATAAGGCCTTCATTCATCACGCCTTTCGCCGACAGCCTGCGGTCTTCACAATGGCTCATGACGAGCAATTCAAGCATCGAGGCATATTCCATGGCGCGCCGCATGAGCAGCGCGTCGCTCACCCAATCACCGTCGTCGGTGACGGCGACGATTCCCGCTTTCTTTAAATCTGCCATTTCAGAAATCTCCTTACCTGCCCTTCCCTTGCTGATGCAGCCGGAGGGAAAAATGTAGTAAGGCACTTCTTTAGCTTTTCTGAGGATGTTGTCGACCACGCTTTGCTGGTCGCATGGAGGATTTGTGTTCGGCATCGAAACGGATGCGACAAAGCCCCCTTTTAGAGCCGCCTGAGCACCCGAGAGAATGGTTTCTTTAGCTTCATATCCCGGTTCCCGGAAATGCGTGTGCAGATCGACAAAGCCGGGAAAAAGATGCAGGCCCTTCGCGTCAAGAATCTCGATGCCTTTCGCATCGATACTATTGGCAATGTCTTTGATCATACCGTTTTCAATATGAAGATCGAGGACTTCATCTGTCTTGGAGTCAGGGGCTACGATATGTGCGTTCTTTATGACAAGGTTCATTCCTGTTCCTTTTCCGTTTCGTCCGACGATCCGCAGACCAGGTACATGATTGCCATGCGGACGGCAAGACCATGCGTCACCTGGTCGAGAATGACCGAATAAGGCCCGTCTACGACATCGCTTGTGATTTCAATGCCTCGGTTGACGGGACCGGGGTGCATAATCATTATATCGGGCTTGGCATCTTTCAGGACTTCACTGTTGATCTGATACGCGGAGGCGTACTCGCGGATGCTCGGGAAAAAAGCTTCTTCCTGACGCTCGAGCTGAATTCGCAGGAGATTGATCACATCAGCGTCCCGAACGGCCTCTTTTATATTCGTCGTGACTTTGACGCCCAGCTGGTCGACGTGACGGGGCAGAAGCGTTTTCGGAGCGCAGACCGTCACTTCGGCTCCCATCTTCGTCAGTCCCCAGATATTTGAACGCGCGACGCGGCTATGAAGAATATCTCCGATAAAGCTGACCTTGATCCCATCGAGGCGTCCTTTTTTCTGAAGGATGGTAAACATATCAATCAGAGCCTGCGAAGGATGCTCGTTGATTCCGTCGCCTGCGTTGATAATGCGCGCTTTTAGATAGTTGGCGATCCGATGCGGTGCCCCGGACGAAGAGTGACGCATGACGATGGCGTCGACTTTCAAGGCTTCGATATTCCTCGCAGCGTCTTTAAGTGATTCGCCCTTCACAAAACTGGAGGTTGAGGAAGCGATATGCAGGGTGTCCGCGCTGAGACGTTTTTGCGCAAGCTCGAACGAAATCCGGGTTCGAGTGCTGGGTTCGAAAAAAAGATTGGCTATGGTCTTGCCCCGGAGAGCGGGTACTTTCTTTATAGGTCTCAATGAGACCTCTTTGAAAGAATTCGCTGTCTCGAGAATCAGCTGTATCTCTTCGCGCGACAAATCCCGAAGCCCCAGAAGGTCTTTTCGGGTCCACTTTTGAACCGTTGTCATTCGATCCCCTTGAGAACGGCCTCGTCTTCGCCGTCGCTTTCACGGAGACGCAGGACGACTTCTTCATTCCGCGCCGTTGGAATATTTTTACCGACGTAATCGGCTTTAATCGGCAGCTCCCGGTGTCCCCGGTCAATCATGACTGCGAGCTGGATCATTTTCGGACGGCCAAAATCCGTGAGTGCGTCGAGAGCCGCGCGGATAGTGCGGCCCGTGAAAAGAACGTCATCCACAAGGATCACTTTCTGCTGGGAAATATCAAAAGGCAATTTGGTTTCTTTGACACTCGGATTAGGGCCAATTTCTCCTAGATCGTCGCGATACAGCGTGATGTCAAGAATACCGAGGGGAACGGTTGTTTTTTCAATGGTTTCGATCTGTTTTTTCAGCCTTTCCGCAAGATAGACCCCGCGGGTCCGTATGCCCACCAGAACAAGATTGTCTGTTCCGCCATTACGCTCGAGGATTTCATGAGCGATCCGCATGATAGCGCGGTGAATCCCTTCAGCATCGAGTACTTTTTTTGTTGTCTGGCTCATAAAGAGGGCAAAAAAAAGGCCCCACCCTGCGAAGGGTTGGGGCTCATATGAGAATGATATCGTTTAATCATGTGTCCTTTATCGATGTCTCAGCATCAATTTAAAAGGATTGAGTGGCAATTTTCAGAAGTCTAGCGATCTCGTCCCGAAGAGTCAAGGAAAAGTGCGGGACAGTTTTCAATGAAACGTGTGATTTCTCCCTGTAAGCCGAGTTCTGTACCCTGCAAGCAGAGTGACGGTCATCTATCTAGGGCTTGGATTACTCAAAGCCTCGTTCGGCCTACCCGGCGAAGCGCCCCTTGCGGGACAGATGCGGACCACATCCTCGTTAGAACATCGCCCTATTTGGCCTTTCTTCACGTAGAGATTGCCGCGTTTCACCCTCCGCGCGAGCGGAGACTCGTCTCTGTGGCTCTTATCCGTCCGTCCAACTGCGGCGGAGGTGGGTGTTACCCACTACGCTGTCCTGCGAAGCTCGGACTTTCCTCCCCCGTTGCCGGGAGCGACCGTCCAGGAAAAATCACACGCTTCAAGTAAAAGGATTCTAATGTTGAGATGCGAATAAGGTCAAGGGCCTGATCTGCAGGCCTTGAAGCTATGCGCGGAAACAACGAAGTTATTATTGCTGGAAGCCCTGGAGAACTCAGGCTTGTGGAACGGGGGCTGAAGAAACAGCGCTTCCCAGCTCTTTCAGCTGAGTCTGGGAAAAATTAGCCCATACGAGATCGGGATGCTGCTTTACAATGTCCTCGTAGAGTTTTTTAGCTTCTTCCCCTTCGCCAAGCGCCTGGTGGCTTTTGGCCATATAGTACTGCGCGATGACGGCAAGATTACCTTCGGGATTCTCTTCTCGGTAGGCTTCGTACTTCTCGATCGCCTTTTTATAATCGCCCTTGCTGTAAAAGCGCTCTGCTTCGGAATAGTTACCGAAGTAAAAATTCTGCGCTTTACGCGTGGCGCAGGAACTAAAAGCCATGGAACTTATGATGACGGCAAATAAAAATACTTTGTTAAATGAGCGCATTTTTTTCCTCGCATTTCCTTTATTAGCAAAGGCTTAGATAGGCGACAAGTGTACTTTTGGATGGAAAGGGTGTCAAGGATAAAAACCGCGCCGGCCTCCGGGGGAACCATTCAAAGGGGTCGTGGTTCACTTTGCCAAGGGAGGCTCGGAGGCCGGGCGGTGGTAAGTTTTTTTATCCGATCAGGTAAAGCACCTGAGCGCCGATCGTCTGCTGAGAGCTGTCTCCGCCGAACGCATTAAGATTATCAGCCTTGTCATAACGGTACTCCAGGCGGGTAATAAGATTATCAGCAAGATTGTGCTCCAGCGTAAACGTCTGCGACCAGATAGTGCGGTCGAGGGCGGTACGAAAAAGTTCCTGATCGCGGAAAAGTTCACCGCGGTAAGCAAGAGCCCATTTTTCCGCAAGCTGATAACGAGCATAGCCGGCGAAGCTGTACCACTGGACATTTTCCATGGTAGCTGACGCACGGCGCTGATTGCCGATGTTGACTTCTCCCGCGACCGACAGTGCTTCTGTAAGGTTCACGGTCATGACGTTCGTGTTAAGAAAGCGACTGCCGCCGGCTGCATTGCCGCTGGCATCGTTTCCTTCGTGGCCCCAATAAATAGTATGGAACATGGAGACGTTCTCGAGCGGTTTGTAACCGATAGCCGACTCAAGCGTTTTATCCTTGTTGTTATCTACCGCATTATCCCAGCCGTTGACCATGCCGAGATAGATATCCAGGGCTTCATTGAACATCTTGAAGTTGGATCTTACGCCGGTATGAACGAAAGGAATGGCAAGCCCGAAGGTAAACGAACGGGACGCATTCCAGTTGTTCTGGGATTCGATCACTTCAAGTCCGGCCAGAGTTACAAAGCGGCCTGCCTTGAGATTGATCGACTGAGGAAGAATCTCATTATCGGCAAACATGCCGAGCGGCTGCGTATACTCGATATAAGCCTGCTGCAGGTCGAACTTATCTGCCGCGGCTCCGTCACCGTTCACAACCTGAGCGTCTTCACCCATCAATACGTCAAAACGGAATCCTGCTCCGCCTTCCGGGTTAGCTGCCTTGGTTACGTTGATTTCAGTCGCGTTCACAGTAAAGGACTCACGATCTGTATCAAAAATACGGCCTGTATTCCCGCCCGCGATGGCGTTTCCGCCTCGCGTGAGGTTCTGGTTATATTGAACATCCATATGTCCACCGACCTGAACATCGTCAAAAAACCCTTTTTCCTCTCCCTCGGCAGGCGGCACATACGCGCTGCTCCCGGTTTCAATATTAGCCATCTTCGACTGCAGAACCGCTATTTGATCTTTGATCTGATTAAGCTGGCTCTGATCGACCTGTGCGAAAGCAACGCCTTCTGCAGCAAGAAGACCACAAAGCCCTAGAGCAAAAATCTTCCTTATTCCGTATTTCATTGTCTTTCCCTCCCTGCAATGAACTGTGTGTTGATTTGCACTACATGGCAGTTAATACAACTTCTATGCCAAACGTTATTGCATGAGAAAACAGTATTTCTACCCTTCAAACCGACACTATTGTCTCAAATGACAAAAATGTCCGGAAAAGGATTGAATTGTTGTCTTTATTTATCGGCAGGCGTCTGCTTTCTCGAAGAAAATATTCGAAGGAGTGGCATAGGATCGGCGGCGATGAGGAAGAAAAAATGAAATAGGCCTGCCTGGACTTGAACCAGGGACCAATCGATTATGAGTCGACTGCTCTAACCAGGCTGAGCTACAGGCCCAAAGTTTTTTTAGGGGTAAACGAGTTTCCCTTGATCAAGACTGACCGGCTTTGCGACAGATTATTACGGTGAATCTTTGGTTACTGCCAGAATTTCGAGCACTTGCGGTTGTGCGCAAGCACTTTCCGGGAGAAGCTTGACGCTTCTCTCTGGATACCCTAGTCGCTCAATTTCAGCTCAAGGAAGTTTTTCAGCTTGCGGGCTCTTGTCGGATGGCGCAGCTTTCTCAATGCCTTGGCCTCGATCTGCCGCACGCGCTCGCGGGTCACATTGAATATTTGGCCGACTTCCTCGAGCGTGCGCGGATAACCGTCTCCGATACCGAACCTCAGCCTCAAGACTTTTTCTTCACGCTCGGTGAGAGTGAGAAGAACATCGTCCATCTGCTCTTTCAGCATAGTGTAAGCTGTCGCGTTGGCGGGTGAAACAGCAGACTTGTCTTCAATGAAATCCCCGAAGCTTGTATCACCTTCATCCCCGATGGGTGTCTGTAAACTTATCGGCTCTTGCGCAATCTTCAGAATGCCCTTGACCTTTTCCACAGGCATCTTCATCACGCGGGCAACTTCTTCGGGAGTCGGCTCACGGCCTGTTTCCTGGACAAGGTGACGTGACGCGCGGAAAAATTTATTGATCGTCTCGATCATATGAACGGGAATGCGAATGGTACGAGCCTGATCCGCAATGGAACGCGTGATCGCCTGACGAATCCACCACGTTGCATACGTTGAAAACTTATATCCCCGTTTATATTCGAATTTATCCACGGCCTTCATCAAACCGATATTTCCTTCCTGAATCAGATCAAGAAAAGAAAGGCCGCGGTTTGTGTATTTTTTCGCTATGCTGACTACCAGACGAAGGTTGGCGGCGACGAGGGCTTTTTTGGCAGTCGAAAGCTCGCGTTCCCGTTTGGTGATAACCTTGAAGCGGTCCAGAAGCTTATTCTCCGGCTCACCCAGTTCTCTTATGATCTGGCGGCTCTCATCTTCGAGCTTGCCGATCTGCCCGCGCACATTCGATTTCTTCGCCTGCTTCTGCTCGTCGGCGTTCTGCTTCAGCCGTTCCAGCTTAGTGCGAACATTGGAAATACATTCTTCAACAACGCCGATATTGAGATTGAAATCATTTAAAAGCTCAACACCTACTTCGTGTTTTTTTTCGCCCTGAAGTTTCTTGACCAGGCTTTTCAGTTTGCCCTTGGTCAGATTAATTTTGGTTTCCCGGTCTTCTTCGATGATAGCTTCGAGATTTTCCTCATCCGCTATAACACCATTTGCAAGAGCAAGAACTTCGTGACGGGCAGCTTTCGTATCAAAGAAGGCTTGTTTAAGAACTTCTTCAGCATCTTCGATTCGCCGGGCCAGATTGATTTCTTCTTCACGCGTCAGGAGAGGGATCTGTCCCATCTGGCGAAGATACATACGAACGGGATCGTCCATGCGAACGCGCCCGTAATCTTCAGCCATGGCTTCTTTTTCAGAAGCGCCGATTTCCATTTTTTCTTTTTTGCCGGCCTTGACCGCAGAAGGACCATCATCATCGTCATCATCATCGTCCGCATCATGCTTCTTGAAGCTATCACCGTCACCGCCATCACCGCGTGCAGGCCGCGCGGCATCAAGAATGCCAATAGTTGGCTCGTCCTCTTTCTGACCTTTTTTCTTTTTCCGGGGGGCATCGCCGTCCTGATTTCTGTCCTCAAACGAAGGCTCTTCGGGTTCTTTATTCCCACGGCGGGGCGATTTTACGGCTTTTGAGATTTTTTTCTTTTCCTCAGCCGAAGAGTCCTTCACAGTCTGCGGCTTGCGGCTAACAGCTTTAGCAGCAGGGGCTTTAACTGATTTGCTCGGGGAAAGAGGCTTTGATTTGGCGGTTTTCTTCGCGGTGATCTTTTTGGGCATGGTGAGTATCTCTATGGCTCCTCAGATTTTTAAAAGTTTTATATTATACGGATTTGCCGCCAAAAGCCAAAGCCTTTTTTAAATCATTTTTTTCTCTATCTCGTTTGCTGTAAAAGGGTTTGGTATTCGCGTGTAAATGCCAGGACGAGGGTCTGATCTCCCGATTGTTCGGCTTTAATTATTTGACGACGGATCTCATCTAAACGTCTCAACAGACGCTTCTTACGTACGGTCTTCACACAGTCGGAAAAGGCCTTTTCCTTATCTTCTTTCTGCCATTCGTACGAGGCCGCAGCAACCAGCTGCTGCTTGAAAACAGGCTGTTCGATACGGTTCAAAATTTGAGGCCAGCTCCAGCTGAGCCCTTCTTCGTACATCCGCTTGAGCCCGCGAAACAATGATTGAGCCACAGGAGACCCGAAATCAGACTCTTCCAAATGATTAAAAGTTTCGTCCCTGAAACTTTTTTCTTCGATGATGAGCCCCAGAAGCAAGGCCTCGTCGTCATTCTGGACCTTCAATGCAGGCTTGGAATCGGATTTGGAACTCACAGCCGCCTGTGAAGATCCGCCCGCCTTCGAGCTGTGTTTAGCCTTGTATTTGAAAAACTCGGTTCGCAGCGAATGGCCGTCAATATTGACTGCCCCGGCTAACTGCTTCAGATATCTTTCGATCAAAAGGGGATTATTCACTTTGATCAGGGTCTCGAAACATTCGTCCGTAATTCTCACGAGCCCGAGAGAATCGCGTGAATTGAAGCGTTTCAACACCGCCTCGAGTTTATATTCAAAAAAATCCTGGGCGCCTGCTATCAGCTGAGAAAAAGCATCTATACCCTTGTCGCGTAGAAAGTCGTCGGGGTCCAGATCCTCAGGCAGTGCAACAAGCTTGACGCTAAGGCCTCCTTCGACGAAAACCTCGAGGCCGCGGAGGGAGGCCGCCTGCCCCGCGCTATCCCCGTCATAGACCACGACCGCTTCCTGGATGAATCGTTTCAGGACTTTTACATGATCGTCACTGAGCGCCGTGCCGAGAGTCGCTACGGCGTTTTTGAATCCTTCCTGATAAAGACGGAGAAAATCGAGATAACCTTCTACGACAATAATCCGAGGAATATCCCGGTCAACGTGTTTTTTTGCCGCCCATAAACCATAAAGTTCACGGCGCTTGAAGAAAACGGGGTTTTCTGGGGAGTTCAAATACTTGGGCCCCTCTGTCGTTTTATCAATTAGCCGCCCTCCTAATGCGACGATCTTGCCCTGGAGGTTATGAATCGGAAACATCAGGCGGCCGCGAAAAACGTCGTATGTGTGGCCTTTGTCGCTGCGGTTTACGAGGCGGGCTTTCGTAAGAAGGGATTCTGAAAAACCTTTCTTGCTTAAATATTCAAAAAGCCCACGCCACTCTGCGGGCGCCCAGCCGATCTGAAATTCCTTTGCGAGCTCTTCCGTAAAGCCCCTTTTTTCGAAATAAACCCGCGCTTCCGCTCCGTTCTGCTCGTTCCAATAAAGTTTGCTGTAATACTCTGCGGCAAGCTGGTAAATCTCATAGATCTTCTCATTTTCGCTGCGGGCCTCTTCGCCCCCCTTGCCCTGAACCGATTTTTCGGGAAGGTTGATGCCCGCTCTTTGAGCCAGCTCGCGCAGGGCTTCTGGGAAAGACATATTTTCATGCTGCATAAGAAACCCAAATGCGTTTCCGCCCGCGGCGCATCCAAAGCAATGATAGATTTGCTTGTCCTGGCTCACCATGAAAGAAGGCGTTTTTTCTTCGTGAAAAGGGCAAAGACCTTTAAAATTCTTGCCCGCTTTCTTAAGGGTCACAAACTGACCGACAACCTCGACAATATCGGAAGAAGATAGTACCTGATCGATGATGTGGTCGTCGTAGCGCATAGAAGTGCCGGAAGAGCCGGCTAAGTGGAACTTTCCTGGAATATAGCGATTGGGTTGGCGAACATGGCGTGAACCGCGGGAGCCAGCGACGCGATGTAATAACCTGAAATGGAGCCGCCTTCTTGCAGCGCCTTCTTAGGCTGAGAAAGGGGCATTAAAGTCACAGCCTGGAGCAGAAAGCTGAAAATAATGATCAGGTGAATGCCGCCAAGGAATCCCCCTCCGATTAAACGCAGAGGCTTGGTGAGATCCGTGTGGAAAAAATTTCGTGCGTATTTAAAAATCAGGGCGGCGAGACCCCAGATAGTTGCGGCCGTAAGAACGTAGGCTATGGCCGCTCTCGAGTCCTTGGGGAGCTGGCGGAGGTGGTTATGCATGAAAAGCTCGACGTAGGGATAGCAATGAATAACGATAAAAATTACCACCATGATCTGCAGGATTTCCGCGATTTCGGCAAGGAATCCGTTCTGGACTCCATATAAGATGCCCAGAAAAAGAAAAAGGAATGCAAGCCAGTCGACCCAAGCTATGGAATCGAGGAACATACCCGTCATCAGTTTTTGAACCGCGACATCAAACCACTGGAAAAAACTTTCCGCCATATTTTCTGTCCCCGTCTGAGGCCACTTTTTATTTAACTACTTGTACCCGTCCCAAAAAAGCGTCGCCCTGCAGGTGTAAAAGCTCGACCGGAAAAATTCTCCCGATAGTGGAATCTTCCGCCTGAAAGACAACTTTAAGATAATTGGAAGTAAGGCCCTGAACGAGTCCGCTTTCTGCGATTTTCTTTTCAACAAGCACCGACATGATTCGTCCCAGGTAATGCTCCCGCTCTGTCCTTCCTAAATCGTCGCCAAGGCTGATCAGCGAACGGACACGCGCGCGCGCAGCTTCCGTAGAGATTGCCCCTTCGAAACGGGACGCGCGGGTTCCCTGCCTTTCACTGTAGGGAAAAACGTGGCATTTCAACGGCCGGACCTGCTTTAAAAGGTCAACAGTGTTCGAAAAGAATTCCTCAGTTTCGCCGGGAAAACCTGCCATGACGTCGAGGGTCAAAGAAAAATCAGGGAGAGCGCTCTTGAGGCGCGCAATGAGGTCGATATAAAAATCCCGGGCGTAGCGTCTGTTCATTGCCGCCAGCACTTGATTATCTCCGCTTTGAAGAGGAATATGCAGGTGCGGACAGCATTTTGGAATAGAAGAAAGTGCTTCGATCAAGACCGGATTCACATCGGTAGGTTCAATGGAACTCAATCTCAGGCGCTCGATGCCTTCGATCCGCGAGCAGTCCTCAAGAATCCGGCACAGTGCATCTGAGACATCCAGATCGAGGCCGTACGCACCAAGCTGAATGCCCGCGAATACGATTTCACCATAGCCGGCATCTCGTAGCCGGACAACTTCTTCGACGACATCCTGGTGAGGACGGCTTCTTGATCTTCCGCGCACCAGCACGACTTTGCAAAATGAGCAGGAGTGATTACAGCCGTCCTGGATTTTTACGAAAGCGCGACCCTTCCCTTGGAAATTCGAGATCTTAAGGGGCGAAAAGGTCACTTTCTTCTTTCGTATAACCTCTGCGTCCTGGACAGAAGGCGCACTGCACCCCGCTTCGAGATAACCTGCGATGTCAGCCTTGTCATGATTGGAAAGAATGAGGTCAATCTCCGGCATGGCTTCTAGATCAAGTCTATTTCTTTCTACATAGCAGCCTGTCACCACAATTTTGGCAGCCGGGTGTTCCCGCCTCATGCGGCGAATCCAATACCGGTTTTCGCGGTCTGCTTCGTTCGTCACAGTGCAAGTGTTTATCACGACGAAATCGCAGGACGCTTCGCGGCTTTCAATAAATCCTGCCGAGGCGAGAGATTCTTTCATGCCCTGCGTTTCATACTGATTAACTTTGCAGCCGAGGGTCACAAATTTGACGGCGCCTTTACCTGCGATAAGGGAGGATTCGTTTCTCAAGTTTATACTCATTTTCTAGGTTCGATAAAAAAGCGAAGAGCTGCGAGAACTCCGACGAATGCCGTATCAGCCCGCAGAATAGATTTTCCGAGATGAACGAGATTCATGCGCCATTTTTTTTCTTTTGCAGCTGAGAAAAAGAAATCGATTTCACTTTTGCTGAACCCGCCTTCCGGTCCGAAAAACAAATTGAGTGAAGACGTAGCTTCATTGGCATCGAGATCTTCAAGCCAGTCTCTGAAACGCTTGGCGTCACCTGCGGGGTGAAAGATGGCGACATCAGAATCTTCCGTCAGGGAATTGGCCGCGTCCTGCAGAGAGGACGGTCGGTGAATCTTCAAAATCCGAGAGGTGCCGGACTGTTTAGCCGATTCTCTGGCTATTTTACCCCATCGCTCCAGTTTAGCGATTTCTCTTTTAGGGTCTATTTTAACAACAGTCCGCTGGGTCTCAAGGGGCCATAAATGCGTTAAGCCGAGTTCCTGTCCCTTCTGTACAAGAAATTCGATTTTCCCGAGCCTCGGCATCGCCTGAAATATGCTGATCGCGATCGTGTCCTCGGAGAAGGGTAGAGGTTCAGAAAGAATCAAGAGTTCTGTGGTGTTTTGAGAAGTGAAATGCTTGATGACTGCCAGAGATTCCCGGCCTTCTCCATCCGTGACAAGGCATTGATCGCCTTCTTTCAATCTGATAATCGTCTTCAGATGGCGGGTCTGCTCTGCGGTCAATTCAAGAGAATGGCCAGCCTGCGGTAACGGTAATGAGGAATAAAAACGTCTATACCGCCGCTTGGCTGTCATGAACTCAAGGGACTTGATTGCCGGTTTTAAGTTGTACGATCAAACTTATTTAGGGCTCTCAGCTTGAGCAGGTGTTGCTTCGGCTGGTTTTTCGCTTTTGGGTTTGGGCGGCTTTTTGAGACGTAAAATATTAGTAGCCTGCGGCCCGCGGTCTCCTTCAACTACATCGAAGGTAACTTCCTCACCTTGATCGAGCGTTTTATAACCGTCTGACTGAATAGCGGAATAATGAGCAAAAATATCTTTATCGCCGCCTTCTTTTTCAATGAATCCGAACCCCTTGACGTTAGAAAACCACTTCACTTTGCCTTTATCTGGCATTCCCGCCTCCCTCTTGCTTAAAAACAGGATAAGCCTAGGCTTCACCCGAATTGATGGTACTGTTTCGCCCTGACGGGGGCGACAGAAGCGATACTTTACCCTTAAACATTCGCAAATTCAAGAGCGAAAAGGAGGGTTACTTAACCTTCTGTTTAAGGATTAGCCCCGGTTTAAAGACAACAACCCTCTTTTCCGGAACACTGACTTCTTCTCCGGTACGAGGATTTCTGCCGAGTCTGCCGCGTCGGCCCTTGACCTTAAACACGCCGAAGTTCCGAAGCTCTACAGTCTCGCCTCGCTCAAGGCTCTCGACAACGACATCGAGCGTCCGCTGAACGATCCTTTTGACATCGATCTGGGTGAGATTCGTATCATTTGAAACTTTCATCACGATATCTTTCTTAGTCACGCACTCACCTCCCCCGTTGGTAGAAAGGACTTAACTGGTTACAATAACTAAGGATATGCAAAAAAAACTAACAGATGAGAATGCTGGCTGTCAAGCAAATTTTCGTTATAACCTACGATACGGCAGTCGGTTATAAAAAATGAAGGGGTTTTTTGGCAGGGGACGAGGACTTATCGGACTTTAACGGCGCCTTCGCCGACGACTTTACGAAGGTCGAGAAAGAGGTTGTCTGAGGTTTCTACTCGAAGGTCTTCACCCGAATCGAGCACAGCCGTTTTACCTTTTGCATCGCGGAACCTGAGGTAAACCGGAACCTGGCCTTTGTATTTGGTAAGTACCTGTTTGATATCTTTTAGGATGTCCGGCTGAAGCCCAGTGGTCATAAGATCAATGGAAACACTCTTGGTGAATTTCTTTTGCACGTCATCGAGAAGAATGATTTCCTCCGCGATGACCTTCGGCATATCGTCCCGCTTATTGATTTTGCCGCGCACAAAAAGAGCTGCGTCTTTTTGAATGATTCCTTGAGACGCCTGATAAAGTTCCGGAAAAACAATCACTTCACACGACCCGCTCAGATCCTGCAGATTGATAAAGGCCATGCGGTCGCCCTTTTTCGTCAGAATTTCTTTCAACGAGTCTACAAGGCCTCCCAGCGTGACTTCTTCCTGATCATTGCGCTCTGCAAGAGTATCGGATGTCGTCGTCGCGTAAATCTGAAGCTGTTTGGAATACCTCGTTAACGGATGAGACGTGACGTAAAAACCCAGCAGCTCTCTCTCGTAAGCCAGAAGCTGATTCTCGGGCCACTCCGGAATATCCGGAATGTCCTGAGCCGCGTGCTGGAACTGCTCACCAGGAGTTCCTTGAAAAAAAGACATTTGTCCGATGCTCTTGTCTTTTTGCATGTTGGATCCCATTTCGAGGGCTTTGTCGATCATAGCCATGAGCTGGGCCCGCCTGAGTCCGAGCATATCGAAAGCGCCGCAGCGTATGAGGCTTTCAAGGACTTTTCTGTTGCAGACCCTGAGATCAACTCGCTCGGTAAAATCGAAAAAGGTTTTGAATGGTCCGTCTTTCTCCCGGGTCGCTATGATCGAGTCGATCGCCGTGGTCCCGACATTCTTCACCGCGTTTAAACCGAAACGGATGTGGTTCCCGGCACACGTGAAAGCCGACGAACTTTCATTTACGCACGGAGGAAGAACCTGCATACCCATTTTTTTTGTTTCTTCAATATATTTGACGACCTTTTCCGTGTTGCCCATTTCAGTCGTCAGAAGTGCTGTCATGAATTCGAGCGGGTAATGCGCCTTTAAATACGCCGTTTGATAGGAAATGAGCGCATACGCGGTAGAATGGGATTTATTGAAACCGTAACCGGAAAAGTAATCGATAAGGTTCCAGATTTTTTCAGCGACGTCTTTTTTGACTCCATTTTTTAGAGCTCCATCGACGAAGTTCGCTTTTTCCTTCTCCATCACTTCCGGGATCTTTTTTCCGATCGCCCTGCGCAGATTATCGGCTTTGGCGAGGGTAAAACCGGCCATATCGCTCACGATCTTCATAACCTGTTCCTGATACAGGATGACTCCATAGGTTTCCTTCAAGATCGGCTCGAGAATCGGATGGTCATATTTGATCAAGGATGGTTTATGCATGCGCTGAATAAAATCGTCCACCATGCCGCTGCCTAAAGGGCCCGGGCGATAAAGCGCAAGAAGAGCCACGACGTGATCGAAAAGAGTAGGTTTCATCTTTTTCAGGAGATCCCGCATGCCCGAACTTTCCAGCTGGAACACCCCGGCCGATTCTGCCCGTGACAGCATCTCGTAGGTCTTTTTGTCATCAAGAGTAAGCTGCTGGACTTTGAGATTGATTCCCCGGGACTTCTCGAGGATTTTCAAGGTGTCATAAATCATGGTGAGGGTTTTCAGACCGAGAAAATCCATCTTCAAAAGGCCGATTTTCTCAAGATCTTTCATGGTGAACTGGGTCGACACCTGCTCCTGCGATCTGAATAGACCTACATATTCGGTCAGCGGCTTGTCAGATATGACGACGCCGGCAGCGTGAGTGGAGGCGTGGCGCGCAAGGCCCTCCAGTGCTCTTGAGGTCTCCATGAGCTGGTTGATCCGGCTGTCGGTCGCCATGAGTTCTTTGATTTTGGGTTCTTTCTCGAGAGCGCTGGTCAAGGTGATGTTGAGTTCAACCGGGATCAGTTTCGCGATTTTATCCACTTCCTGAAAGGTGAAGCCCATGACGCGGCCGACGTCACGGATAGCGGCTTTTGCCGCCATCGTGCCGAACGTAATGATTTGAGCGACGTTATCCGATCCGTATTTACGGCGGACGTAATCGATGACTTCGTCACGGCGCTCGTAACAGAAGTCGATGTCGATATCAGGCATGCTGACACGCTCGGGATTGAGGAAGCGTTCGAAAATCAGTCCGTGAACGATCGGGTCTGCGTCGGTGATACCGAGCGCGTAGGCAACGAGGCTGCCTGCCGCCGATCCTCTCCCCGGGCCGACGGGAATGTCATTTGCCTTCGCAAAGAAAATAAAATCCCACACAATCAAAAAGTAACCCGTGTATCCCATCTTGATGATGACGCCGAGTTCGTAACGCAGGCGCTCGACATAGTGATCGGGGATCTCCGAGCCGAGACGCTCCTTCATCAGAGTAAAACACCGTTCCTCGAGATACGCTTCGAGAGTGAGTGACGGCGGAGGGTCAAAATGAGGAAGGTGGATTTTCTTGAAATCAAATTCGACGTTGCAGCGGTTGGCGATATCCATCGTAGCGCGGAGCGCGTCTGGAACGTCCTTGAAAAGCTGCGCCATTTCGGACGCGGATTTCAGGTAATAATTATCCCCTTCATAGCGAAACCGGTTTTCTTCCGTGAGAGTGTTGCCGGTGCCTATACAGATGAGAGCATCGTGGGCGCGCGCATCCTGCCGGTTGACATAATGAACATCATTGGTGGCAACCATCCGGATGTCGAATTCCTTGCAGTACTCCCGATAAGGATTCACAAGTCTCTTTTCGGGCTGGATTTCGTGGTCCATGATCTCCAGAAAAAAATTCTCTCTCCCCAAGATATCGACATACTCCCGAATGGCGCGCCGTGCTTCGTCAGGCTGCTCATGAAGTGTGTAGTGAGGGATTTCACCGCGCAGCCCGCCGCTCATGGCGATCAGCCCTTCCGCGTGCTTCGCGAGTAAATCCTTGTCAATTCGAGGCCTGTAATAGAAGCCTTCGAGGTACCCTGCGCTCGTCAGTTTGAGAAGATTTCTATAACCGGTTTCATCCCGGGCCAGGAGTGTGAGGTGGAAAGATGCTTCTTTGATGCCGTGGGTCTGCTTTTCGAAACGGGAGCCGGGTGCCATGTAGGTCGACATTCCGATAATCGGTTTTACTCCCAATTTCAGGGCTGTCGAATAAAACTCGATGGCGCCGAAAAGATTGCCGTTGTCCGTCATGGCGATGGCGGGAAGCTTCAGCTCGACGGCCCGTTTCATGAGGTCGTAAACCTTGCAGGTGGAATCCAGCAGGCTGTACTGCGTATGGCAATGCAGGTGAACGAATTCAGCGTGTCGCATATCTGCTCAGCTCCCGGTTCTTGAACCGGCGGTACTAGCGGTCACGGCAGGAAGAGAACCAGATTATTATAAGATCACTGAGGTGGAAAGAGAACTCTTATTCCCACTCGATGGTTGCGGGAGGTTTACTTGAAATATCATAGCAGACTCGATTGATGCCCTTTACCTCATTAATGATACGGCTCGACATCCCCGAGAGAAGATCGTCCGGAAGCCGGGCCCAGTCGGCGGTCATTCCGTCTAGGGAAGTGACGGCCCGAATCGCAACAGCGCTTTCGTACGTGCGCTCATCCCCCATCACCCCGACGCTTTTGATCGGCAGAAGAACCGCAAACGACTGCCAGACTTTCCTGTAATACCCCGCCTTCTTGATTTCCTCGAGAACGATCCGGTCAGCCTGTCTCAAAACCTCGAGTCTTTCACGGGTTATCTTACCGATTATTCTTACCGCGAGGCCGGGGCCTGGAAAAGGCTGTCTGTCGACGATTTCTGTCGAAAGCCCGAGTTCTCGACCGACGGCCCTGACCTCATCTTTGAACAATTCTCTGAGAGGTTCGACGAGCTTGAATTTCATATTGAGCGGAAGCCCGCCGACGTTATGATGACTCTTAATCATGCTGGAAGGACCGCCGTGGACGGAAACGGATTCGATAACGTCCGGATAAAGTGTGCCTTGTGCAAGGAACGGGACGAGCCCCAGCTTTTTTGCTTCACGTTGAAACACTTCGATAAAAACACGGCCTATGATTTTTCTTTTTTTCTCGGGATCAGAAACATTATGCAGCTCATCGAGAAAAACATCCGTCGCCTGCGCGAAGTGGAGATTCATCTTGAAATGTTTTTTGAACACATCACGGACCCGGTCCGCTTCGTTCATACGCAAAAGACCGTTATCGACGAAGATACAATGAAGCTGCTTGCCGATCGCCTTGTGCAGCAGCACGGCCGCGACAGAAGAGTCCACGCCTCCAGATAAACCGAGGACGACCTTCGATTTGCCAACCTGCCCGCGGATACGATCGATGGATTCCTGGACAAAAGACTTCGGCGTCCAATCCCCTTTAAAACCGCAGACACGAAAAAGAAAATTTCCGAGCAGCTTCGCGCCCATGGGAGTGTGGACCACTTCAGGATGGAACTGCACACCGTAGATCTGTCTTTTCAGGTCCGCGATCGCGGCAATAGGCGCGCTTGATGTATGCGCGAGGCGCTTAAAACCTTTGGGGAGCTTATCGAGTTTATCTCCGTGGCTCATCCAGCAGACCATTTCGGACGGAAAGCCTGCGAAAAGTTTTTCCTTTTGGTCGATTTTGACTTTTGCGAAACCATATTCGCGATGATCTGATTTATGGACCTTACCCTGATAAAAATGGGCTATCAACTGAAGTCCGTAGCAGATCCCGAGAATCGGTATGCCGGCATCGAAAATCCGCTGATCGGGAAGGGGGGCCTTCTTGTGATATACGTTCGAGGGAGAGCCGGAAAGGACAATTCCTTTTGGGTTGTCGCGGATGATCTCTTCAAACGAAGCGTTATATGGCAAAATCCGAGAATAGACTTTAAGTTCGCGGACCCGCCGCGCAATGAGCTGGGTATACTGGGAGCCGAAATCGAGTATGACTAGAGTTTCGTTCATGTTGAGAAAGGGGTGATAGTCGCCTTATTTACCCATGCCAACCCGCTGCGCCGCCTGGAAGAGCTTGCCTTCCGTACGAATCGCGGGAGCAATGACGATTTCTGTGAGCTGCATTTCACGAATATTTCGGACACCGATATTGCCCATACAAGTACGGAGGGCACCAACTAGATTCTGCGTGCCGTCATCGAGCTTCGCGGGACCATAAAGAATTTCCTCGAGAGAACCCGTCGTACCGACACGGATGCGCGTACCGCGCGGAAGATTCGCGTGCGGCGTCGCCATGCCCCAGTGGAACCCTTTGCCGGGTGCTTCTATCGAGCGGGCAAAAGCCGAGCCAACCATCACGGCGTCCGCGCCGCAGGCGATCGCCTTGCAGATATCGCCGCCCGTCGACATGCCGCCGTCACCGATAATTGCGACGTAACGGCCGGTCTTCTTATAATAAACTTCACGCGCAGCCGCGCAGTCCGCGATAGCTGTAACCTGGGGAACACCGAGACCCAAAACTCCGCGCGTCGTGCACGCGGAACCGGGACCGATCCCGACGAGCAGGCCGGCGCATCCCGTATCCATGAGTTCGAGAGCCACTTTATAAGTCACGCAATTGCCCAGGATCACCGGAATTTTCATGCTCTTGCAGAACTTCGTGAAATCAACCACCTTATAAGCCTTTGATTCGTGCTTCACCGTTGTCACGGTCGATTGCACAACGAAAATGTCCGCACCGGAATCCACTGCGATTTTCCCGAACTCTTCGGCGCGCTGAGGAATCGAACTCACGACGCACGGCACACCCGCTTTTTTGATTTCCTTGATTCTTTTCGCCACGAGATTCTTTTTGATGGGTTCGACATAAAGCCTTTGTACCAGGGCGGTGGCTTTTTCAGGCGTTGCCTTGGCGATGTCTTTGAGAATCGTTTTGTAATCTTCGTAACGCGTGTAAATACCTTCGAGATTGAGGACCGCGATCCCGCCGAGTTTTCCCATTGCAATCGCGAATTGAGGATCCACGACACCGTCCATGGCCGAGGCGAGAAAAGGAATTTCAAATTTGAGGTCACCGATATTTAGGCGTATGTCCACTTCGTCGGGATTAATGGTTTTATCGCCGGGAACGAGAGCAATTTCATCAAATCCGTAAGCCCTTCTGGCTTTGCGGTCACGGCCAATAAACACCGACATGTCAAACTCCTTATCTGTGGCTGATCAGGTAGACGAATATCCTTCGTCCGGCTAAGCGGCAAATGATTTTTCTGGGGAAAATATGTGCAAAACTGCTGGGAATTGGGTCGTTGAGGTGCTCCATTGGTGTATATTACAGAACAGTTTTTGGGTTGTCAATCGGCAAGCCCGGGCTTCTCTGATGCTTGTAGTAAAAAAGCTTTCGTGCTAGCTTAGGGCCTCGGAGACGCAAGAACATGCTTAATCTGCTCAGAAAAAACACCAAGATTATAATCTGGATTATCGTAGCTTCCTTCGTTTTATGGGGCGCTTTTTCTGTCGGCGTGTCGTTTGACAAAGACGGAAGATTCGCCGGGCAGGCTTTTGGAAAGGACATCACGTTCCAGGAGTTCAACCGTTTTCTCCGCGGCGCCCGGATCTTCTCTTTTACCGAGAAACCGTCCGACGATCCCGAACTCGTCCGCCTCATGGCCTGGCAGAGTCTTATTTTCGCCCGCGAAGCCCAGCGTCAGAAAATCGAGGTCACCGATGACGAAGTCCGCAAAGAACTGAAGCGGCTACTCTCTTCTTTCGGTATCGGCGATGCCGACGCGGCAACCTACAGAAAATGGCTCGAGACCACGGTCCGTATGGAGCCGCGGGAATTCGAAACAATGCTCCGCGAAACGATGCGCATTCAAAAGCTGTTGAAACATGTCGGCCAGATGCCTGTGGAACAGCCCTCGGAAGACGACGTCCGCAACTTTTACCAGCTTGAAAATACGATCCTGAGCGCTGAAACCGTAGCGCTGGAGAACTCTGAAGAGGCCGCGGAACTCTCGCGTTCTGTAAAGTCGGAAGCGGACTGGGAAAAAATTACGGGCGAAAAGAAATACGAGAAAATGCCTTTTGAAAACATGCCTCTTCTGGCCCCCGTGAGAGCGCTCTCACTTGCCCCCGAAGACGTTGCGATCCTCAAGGAAATTCCGGCAGGGCAGGTTTCACCCGCGATTTCTGCAGGAAAAAAACATGCTGTTTTCTTCATCAAAGCAAAGCAGTCTGCGGACATGACCGCCTTCGATCAGAAGAAAGACGAACTGATTAAAGCGGCCTTGGAAAGAAAAAAACAGGCCTATCTTACCGCGTGGAATATGGATGTGATGAAGCGGGCGAACCTCAAAGACTTCTCCCAGCCGCCCGCGGAAGAGCTGGCAGCACCAGCAGAAGAAAAAGCCCCGGAACCTGCCGCTCCCTGATCGCACAAGCGATTCAAAGAGTTCTTCGCTTATCAGACCGAAATGACTTCCTTTACCTCAGGGATGGCCTGCTTCAGCCGATTCTCGATACCCATTTTAAGAGTGTAGGTGGAACTGGGGCAGGAACTGCAGGCGCCACGGAGATGGAGACGGACGACACCGTCTTCAAAACTGTCAAAAATAATATCGCCGCCGTCCCGGGCTACGGCTGGCCGGATTTCGTCATCGATGATCTTTTTAATCTGGACGCTGATGTCGTCCGAAGGACCGCTCGCCTCGGCTTCCTGCATACCTTGCAGCTTTGCAGGCTCGATTGCAGGCTTGCCCTCGGCGAGATACTGTTTAATCCGCTCGATCACGACCTCCACAAGCGCGGGCCAAGCCGCATCGTCTTTTTTTGTTACCGTGACAAATTCTTTTCCCACCATGACGGAGTCTACTTCAGGCAATTCGAATAATACGGCGGGAAGCCCGGAGCCTTCCGCTTTCGCGGCATCCGTAAAATTGTAGGCACCTTCTGCTACCAGAATTCTGTCGGCGTAAAACTGCAATGAGTTGGGATTGGGGGTTATCTGGGCACTGATATGGATTTCATTGTCGGGATTCATGCTTTACTCCTCCGGTTCGGTCATCTTGTTTTGCGGCATCATTCAGCGCGTCTTTCAAGGCATGCCAGATAAGGGTCGCGCATTTGACCCTCACCGGGAATTCGCGCACACCTTCAAATATGGCAAGTCTTCCAGTCTTCGATTTGTCTTCAGCGGGCATTGGGTATTTCGTCATCATATCGAGAAAATGCCGGACAAGCTCTCCTGCTTCCGCGCGCGTCATGCCCTTGACCATCGTGGTCATCATCGACGCACTCGATTTGGAAATGGCGCATCCGTTCCCCAGAAACCCGATGTCGCTGACTCTGCCGTCGGTATCGAGATTGATATAAAGATGATAATTATCACCGCACAAAGGATTCACGCCGTGCGAGTATAATGAAGAATTTGGGATTTCCTTGAAGTTGCGCGGCTTTTTATTGTGGTCCAGAATCACTTCCTGATAAAGACTTTTCAGCTTGGGCTCAGGTACGGGAATCATGTCATCACCTCCCGGACTTTCAGAAGCGCAGCCGCCAGACGGTCGATCTCCTCCCGGGTATTATAAAAAGCAAACGACGCACGGGCGGTAGCCGGCAGATGGAAACGATCCATAATAGGCTGCGCGCAATGCTGCCCCGTCCTGACAGCTATTCCGAACTGATCGAGAATCGTGCCAATATCGTGCGGATGAACGTCCGCCATCGTGAAAGAAACGACGGCAGCTTTTTCCCGGGCGGTGCCTGTGATCGTAATGCCTCCGAGCTGCATGAGTTTCTCTGTTGCGCAAACCAGAAGTTCGCGTTCATACGCTGCGATATTCTCGAGACCCAGATTTTGAACGTAGTCGATCGCAGGACCCAGGCCAATGATTTCAGCGATCGCGGGAGTTCCCGCCTCGAATTTCAGCGGAGGTTTCGCGAAAGTCGATTTCTCAAAAGTCACCGTTTCGATCATTTCACCGCCGGTTTGATAGGGGTCCATGGCCTCGAGAAGAGACATCTTTCCGTAAAGCACGCCCACACCGGTAGGGCCATAAAGTTTGTGACCGGAGAAGCAATAGAAGTCGCAATCGAGGGCGCGTACGTCGACTTTCTCGTGCACGACTCCCTGCGCACCATCTATCAGGATCACGGCACCTGCCGCCGAGCGGGCCATATCCACGATCTTTTTTACGGGATTAATCGTACCCAGCGCGTTTGACATGTGTGTCACCGCGACGATTCTGGTTTTTCCGTTCAGAAGCTTCTGATATTCATCGAGGAGCAGTTCGCCCCGGTCATTCACCGGAATGACTTTCAGCTTCGTTCCCTTCTCTTCACAGAGTCTCTGCCAGGGTACGATATTGGCGTGATGTTCGAGGCCCGAGATGATGATTTCGTCGCCCGTTTTAAGGAATTTCCGGCCGTACGCCGCGGCGACAAGGTTGATCGCGTCCGTCGTTCCGCGGGTAAAAATGATCTCGTCAGAGCTTTTCGCATTGAGCAGCATGCGGCATTTTTCGCGGACCTGATCGCATTCAGAGGTAGCCTGCTGGCTGATGAGATAAACGCCCCGGTGAACGGTCGCGTATTCGTGGCGGTAGAAACGGTCGAGACGGTCGATGACGGCGAGAGGTTTTTGCGTTGTGGCTGCATTATCGAGATATGCGAGAGGGTGCCCGTTCATGTCTCGATGAAGGGCCGGGAAATCCTTACGAACACTTTCAACCTGAATGGAGTCTGTTTTCAACATGACCTCCTCAACTCAAGTCCGCATATTCCGGCATCATTTCTTCGAGTGCCCGGCGGATAAAATTCTCTGCGGCCTGCCGGATTCCGTCGACGGAAATTTTCATCAGGACCTCTTCGGCGAAACCGAAGGTTAGGACAAACCGGGCGAGTTTTTTATCGAGACCGCGGCTCTGAAGATAAAAGAATTCCTGCTGTTCCGTCCTTCCCGTGGCGGATCCGTGGCTCGCCTTGACGTCATCGGCATAAATCTTCAGGCTGGGGCGGGAGTAAGCCTTGGCGCTGCGGGACAAAAGAAGATTCTTATTGAGTTGCTGTGAATCCGATTTCTGGGCGCCTGCATGTACATAAGCCAGGCTGTTGAATTCGCCCTGGGTTTCATCCGTAAGTATATTTTTGAAGAGCTGTCTGCTTACGCCCATGGGACTGCGGTGGTTCACGACAATCTCATTATGCAGCGCGGTCGAGCCGGAAAGAACGCCGATCCCGCTGACATCAGCATACGCTTCGGGGCCCATCAGATCGATTTGAAAATCATTGCGGATCATTCCTCCGCCGCGGCTGACTGAAACACAGTCAAGACGGCTCGCTTCATCGAGTCCCACTCGCGCGGCAAAAAAGAGATCGTGGCTCAGCCTGTTCTCCTGCATGACGATGAGATCAAGCGAAGCATTACGCAGGAGATTGACCTCGCATACGGCGTTCGTGAAAGCGGCTCCCGCCAGCGGGCAGAAATGAAGAATGACATCGGAGAGAGAGTTTTCGCAGGCCGTTATGGCGATACGGGGATGCGCCGCGATAGACTCGCCCGTTCCACCCGAGGTAACGATAAAAACGTGAAGCGGCCCCGGCAGAGACAGGTTCTTCTTAATCCTGATATTAACACCGCCTTGAAGGCGAGCGGCATTGGCGAGTACAAAAGGATTATTTTCCTGAGCGGGTGTTCCGAACGTATGAATCGGCGCGGCGTCTTTGATCAGCGAAGAATGTATGGATTCAAGCGCGAGACCTTCCGTCCCGATCGTCGAAAGGTCCTCCCTGAAGACGCCATTCACGAGGACGGCCCGGAATTGCTCGCCGCTAAAGGGTAATGAAGAAAACACTTCTTTCGTGAAAGAACTGTCATCTCCGGGCTCAGTGTAAGACTTTTCCAGAATGGGAAGAAGATTCACATACTTCCAGGATTCCCACTTCTTCGTAGGAAAGCCCGTCTGCTTCAGGAGGTCAAAAGAGTTTTTCCGCGCGGCTTCGATCCATTCAGAAAAGCCGGAGTGGGGAACATACTCACTCGCTGTATCACGGTAATTGTTTTTCATATCTTGCGCCGTCATGTTCACGTCATCGTCCTCATCAGGCCCGAACGCCCGCGGAAACAAGCCAGTCATACCCTCTCCGCTCGACTTCAATAGCCAGGTCTTTGCCGCCTGATTTGATAATTCGTCCGTTGGAAAGGACATGAACAAAATCGGGAACGATATAACTGAGGATTCTCTGATAATGAGTTACGAGAATAATCGAATTGTCCTTGTTCTTCAAACGGTTCACGCCTTCAGAGACAACGCGAAGCGCGTCGACATCCAGGCCAGAGTCGGTCTCATCGAGAAGCGCCAGCTTAGGCTCGAGAACCGCCATCTGAAGAATCTCGTTGCGCTTTTTTTCACCGCCTGAAAAGCCCTGGTTCACAGAGCGGTCGAGAAAGTCTTGCGGAGCTTCGACAATCTTTATTTTCTCCTGGAGAATATCGTCAAATTCCAGTGGGTCCAGCTCTTCCTGGCCGTTTTGTTTCCGCTTCGCGTTGAAAGCGAGACGTAGAAAAGAAGCGTTGTTGACGCCGGGAACTTCGACAGGATATTGAAACGCCATGAAAACTCCCGCCCGGGCCCGCGCATCGGGTTCCATCGCGAGAAGGTCTTTCCCAAGAAAAAAAACTTTACCTTCCGTCACCTTGACTGAAGGATCCCCGGCCAGGGCCTTCGCGAAAGTGCTCTTCCCGGAACCGTTCGGTCCCATGATCGCATGAACTTCGCCCGGCTTTATTTCCAAGTCAATCCCCTTGAGGATTTCATGGTCGCTGATTTTCGCTTTCAGACCTTCTACTTTAAGCATTTCACTTCCTCCGATAAACTTTCAACCGACCGTTCCTTCGAGTTTCAACCCAAGGAGCTGAGAAGCTTCCACGGCGAATTCTCCGGGCAGCTCACGGAACACAGCCTTACAAAAACCATTGATGATCGAACTCATCGCGTCTTCGCGCGAAATGCCTCTCTGCTGAAAGTAAAAGAGCTGGTCGTCGCTGATCCGGGAAGTCGTCGCTTCATGCTCCACCTGCGCCGAGGGGTTCTGAATTTCCATATACGGAAACGTATTGGCATTCGCAAGCGATCCGATAAGCAGAGAATCGCACTGGGTGAAATTTTTCGAGTCCTCTGCATTTTTCGAGATCTGCACGAGACCGCGGTAGTTGTTATTCGAGCGGCCGGCCGAAATGCCTTTTGAGATGATCGTGCTGCGGGTGTTCTTGCCGAGATGAATCATCTTTGTTCCGGTATCGGCCTGCTGCCGCCCTGCCGTCAAAGCTACGGAAAAAAACTCGCCTACAGAATCATCCCCGATAAGCAGGCAGCTCGGATATTTCCAGGTAATCGCGGAGCCGGTCTCGACCTGCGTCCACGAAATCTTAGAATTGCGGCCGAGACATTTACCACGCTTGGTCACAAAATTATAAATGCCGCCTTTGCCCGTTACGGGATCTCCCGCATACCAGTTCTGGACGGTCGAGTATTTGATCTCGGCATTATCCAGAGCTACGAGTTCAACGACGGCGGCATGTAATTGATTTGTATCAAATTTGGGTGCTGTGCAGCCCTCAAGATAGCTTACATGGCTGTTTTCCTCACAGATAATCAGAGTGCGCTCGAACTGGCCTGAATTCTCGGTGTTAATACGGAAATAGCTGGAAAGCTCCATGGGACAACGCGTATTTTTAGGGATGTAGACGAATGAACCGTCTGTAAAGACTGCTGAATTGAGCGCTGCGTAAAAGTTGTCCGCCACCGGCACGACCGAACTCAGGTATTTCTCGATGAGTTCGGGATACTCCTGAACCGCTTCTGAAAAGGAGCAGAAAATCACTCCCGATTCTTTGAGTTTGGCCTTGAAGGTCGTCGCCACGGAAACGCTGTCGAAAATGGCGTCCACCGCCACGCCCGCCAGCCTCTTTTGTTCCGTAAGCGGAATACCGAGACGCTCGAATGTCCGTTTCAGTTCGGGATCGACTTCATCCAGACTCTTCAGCTTCTTTTCCATTACTTTAGGTTCGGAATAATAAATAACGTTTTGGTAATCAATTTCCGGATAGTGGACATGCGCCCAATGAGGCTCTTTCATTTTCTGCCACTGGCGGAACGCCTTTAGGCGGTAATCGAGCATGAAGGGCGGCTCTTTTTTATGATTCGAGATCAGACGAATAGTATTTTCATCCAGCCCCCGGACGGTCATGCCCGGTTCCAGGTCCGTCTTGAAACCGTATTGGTAATCCCGGTTTACCAGATCTTCGATTCGTATCGTTTTTTCACTCATCGCCCGAGCTCCATTTTACTTCTAATCAGAGTAAATCAGTCTGCCTACACTCCAAAAAAAAGCCCCTATTGGGGCGCTCTGGAAACAGGTGCTGATTCTACTTCATTCTTTGCGATCATTTCAAGGGTGATCGAGTCATACAGGTGATCGAGCACTTCCTTGGTTTTTTCCCATACCGGTTTGATGCCGCAAAAAGGGAAATGGGTACAGATGATTTCTTCACGGACGCCTGGAGTACAAAACACCTCGAATGTTCCCCCTTCCAGCGCCTCGACAATATGCTTGAGCGTGATCAGTCCGGGTGCGCGGGCCAGGGTGTAACCGCCCTGATTGCCGCGCTGGGCATTGACGACGCCTGCCATACGAAGGTTCTGCATGATCTTTTCTGTATAAGTAGGCGAATATTGCTCAGCCTGAACCAGCTCCCGAATCGTAACGGGATCAAGCTTTAGCTCGGCGTTTTTTGACATATAGATGAGACAAACCAAGCCATATTCGGTTTTAGTCGTAAATCGCATGAGTATCCTCAAGGTGTGGAATAAGAGGGGCTATCTAGATTGTAACTGAAAGCTGTCGAGAGTAGTCGGGTTTATTTGATTTATTTTCGAGCCGGATGTCGTTGGGATTAATGATTTTAGGTGGGGAATCTAGCTTTTGCGCTGATATCGCTTGCTGGTACCCTCTATCATTTCACGGATCAGGCACCTGTCCTCATCACTGATATGATGAAATTTTACGCCTGCGATGAAGACTCCGCGGGGGGAATCGGCCTTACGGACCCAGACAAGCTGGGCCTTTAAATTGATCTCCTTATTGGCATGAGGAACATTCACCATGATGCCGAGATCCTGGCCGGCAGCCAGTTTCTCATAACAGGTAAATTGCAGCCCGTGTTCGGAGATATCGACTATATTGGAGATGCTTTCGTAGCGGGTGCCGTCCGAGGTCGTAAACTTGATGAGGTTGAAGGCCCTGAGGCGCGGAAATTGGCGGGTCTTATCCGCCCCTTTGGAGGCTGGACCTTTAAGACTGGAAAGATAGGAAAGTATTCTCTTGGTGACCATATGCCCTGTATTTCCAAAAGATACTTCAGGGTTTGTCTTTTTTCAATAGCTTGGGAGCATCCGTCAGAAAGCTGCTTCCCTCCGGCAGGTGCCCCGAAGCGGTGATCTGAAGCCTATCCGGGCTATAATATCGTCTTATCGCAGCTTCGACTTGATCCACTGTGACATTCTCGATCAGGCCGGGAAACCGATCTAGATACGAAGGTCCAAATCCCCACTGCTCCGCGTTCAGCAGCTCATCTGCAAGTTCGCGCGAAGTCGCGAGTCCGATCTTAAACCTGCCCGTAACGGTCCGCTTCTTCGCCGTCAGCTCTTCGGAATCCACCTTCGTATCACGAAACTCGCGCAGGAGTTCGAGCGTTCTTGCAATGCCCTCGTCGAGCCGCGGCGGCGTGACGATCATGTGGATCACCCAGGCGCCTTCGATTTCTTCTGAAACACCCACAAAGCCCGAACGGATCCCATACGTCAGCCCGTACTGGTCCCGGATAATGCTAGAAAGCCGCGAAGTAAAATCCCCTCCCAGAAGATAGTTTGCGAGATAAGCCGCCATAAACCCCGGGTCTTTTCTCGTCAGGGAAACGGGACGCCCCATAATCACGTCCATATTTCCCCGCTCGTTAACCGGAGCGTACTGTCTCGCGCCCTGAAATTCCTGAGCACTGCTCTTTTGGAAAGTCTGCGTCACTTCCTGCGCTTTCCAATCTGAAAAAGCTTCTCTTATACTTTTCCAAAGCTCGTCGGGATCAAGGTCTCCCGCCGCAGTAAATATTAATTCCCCGCCGGCGAAGTTCTTTTCATGAAAAGATTTCAAATCAGCGGCCTTGATGCGGTCAAGGGAAGCAAGCTGTTCCTCGAAGGCTTCCGAATACAGCGCATGCTCGGGTGGGAAAAGACTTCTCAAAAAAGCATTCAGTCCCTGAGCCGAAGTGGAACTCGTCATATACTGAAGACGCACGCGCTCCTGTTGTTTGATCGTATCAAGTTCTTTTTCATAAAACGCGGGCGCCAGGAACTCCTCCGCGAAAAGCCGGATCACAGCGTCCACATCCCGCCTCAGACACCTGATCTGAAATCTCATATACTCAGAATCCACACCGAAAAGTATCTGCGCTCCCCGGTTTTCGAGTTGTTCCGCAATCTCATACTTACTGCGTTTTTTGGTTCCCTGGTCCAGCATCATCGCAGTTAGACGCGGAATCATTCGATTCTTATGATAGGCGGAGCCACCGCCCCGTAATGATCCGTTGATCGCCACCACGTCTTTTACGCCCGTCCGTAAAGCGCCAAGCTTCACACCTTTTTGCTCAAACGAACGCACCGAATTTTCATAATAGCGGCTGCTGACGTCCTGGCCTGCGGGCCTGCCGGTTGAATTCATCTCAGCCGGTATTTCGGCGTTTTGTCCGGCAGATTTTGAATTATCCTCGGGGTCCGCGGCGCGAACGTGGGGAGAAGGGGGCTGTCCGGCGGCCGTTCCAGCACTCTCCGACGTGGGCTTCTCCATGCGAAGGCGCCCGAGTGTTCTTGTTTTTTCGGAAAGATAATCGGCCGCGGCGCTCTCTATATCCTTTTTTCTAACCTTTTCGATTTTTGAAAGATATTGCGCGTAATAGGTCCAATCTCCCATCCCGATCGCGCTGGCAAGTTCGGTCGCGACAGACATGGCGCCGTCTCGGGCGTATGCTGCCTCGGCCCTAATCTGACTTTTAGCCCGGTCAAATTCGTCATCTGTTACGCCGTCTTCGGCCATCTTCGCGTAAACTTTCAGAATCTCTTCGATCACGGTATCGTGTTTGACTCCGGGAGCGAGTGTCGCCATCGTCGTAAAAAGCCCAGGCTCCTTCGTGCCGGATCCTCCCGCCTCAACCTGGGCGGCAAGACCTTTTTCCACAAGCGCGAGTTGCAGCCGGCTTGTTTTGCCGTGGCTCAGAATCAGGCCGAGCAGATCAAGCGCCGCAGAATGCGGGTGCAACGCCTCCGGAATTTTATTAGCGACAAGAACATACTCGACGCCCTGAGTTTTTTTAATATTCACTTCCCGCTGTGTTTCCTGCGGAGACGCCTCGAACGAAAGCACGGGAGCATTTTCCGGCGCTGCGGGTATCGGCGAAAATTTGAGGACGATATCTTCCAGAACCTCAGGTGATCTGAAATCGCCGATAAGAGTCAGCGTGGCGTTGCCGGGCCAGTAATAGGTGTCATAAAACTTTTTCAAGGCTTCAACCGGCATCACCTGCACGTCCGCCCGCCAGCCAATAACGGGATGTCCGTAGGGATGACGACTCCCAAAAGCTTCCTTCCAGACAGCCGTCATCAGCTCGACGACAGGAGAATCAAAATAGCGCTCCAGTTCATTAAGCACAACGTTTCGCTCGCTTTCGAAATCTTCCGGGTTGAGCAGCGTCCCCCGCATACGGCTCGCTTCGATATCAAGGGCGAGACCCACCCGGTCGCTCGGAACAAGCTCATAGTAATTGGTGCTGTCGTAGCCCGTATTCGCGTTGATGACGGCGCCCGTCTGTTCGATCACCTTCGCGATCTGGGTCCCCACCTTCTTATTATATTTTTCCGTACCTTTGAACATCATGTGCTCGAGAATATGGGCGGCGCCCGTTGCGCCTGCCGTTTCGTCGCGCGATCCCGCCGTGTAACTAACCATGACGGCAGTTACCGGCGATGAATGATCTTCGGACAGCAGGATTCTGAGGCCGTTGCTTTCAAGGCGGTATTCCTGGATCGTCCCTTCCGAACGGACAAGCGCCACACCCTTCGGAACTTCAATTTCTGGCATACCCGCTGCTCCCGTTAAAATAAAAAAAGATAAAAGCATCACAACACAATAAGATCTCTTAGGAATCATTTTCTTTTCGAATTTCATGCCTTTTTTTTCGCCTGCTGATCTTTCTTTTCGTCCCGCCTCTAAAAACGCGGATTGTCCGTTGATTTTCTCCTCTAATCTTGAAGCGGACCGTGATGCTGTTTTCGGGAAATAGATTGGCCGCTTTTTCGGCCCACTCGACACATTTTATCGCGGACGGGTCGCTTACAAAGTCATCTAGACCGATTGCGTCGAAATCCTTCATTTCCTCGAGCCTGTAAAGATCAAAATGATAGAGCGGAATTCGGGTCGGATAAATGTGTAAAATTACAAAGGTCGGGCTCTTGACGGATGCCGCTTTCTTGATGCCAAGTCCAAGCGCGACACCTTTTACAAAAGTGGTTTTACCCGCGCCGAGATCTCCTTCCAGTCGGATCACATCTCCCGCATGAAGAGTTTTTGCAATTTTTTTCCCGAGCGCCATGGTCTGGTTTCCAGAGCCTGTCTCATAAAGTTCTTCCATAGAAGCCTCAGAAATGTTCATAACCTTTTTTTGCAAGTGAGAAATCGCTGAGTTTCTTCCCCTCTGAAAACCACAGGATGGCGCTTTGACGCTTCACCTTGACGCGTCCGATCCAGGAGAGTGAAGTCCCTGGAAACCTGGCTTTGAAAGAGCGTTCGAGAATCATACGACTTTGCTCCGGGGCCGTAAAGAGAAGTTCGAAATCTTCACCATCCGAGAGTGCGTGAAGCAGGGCTTTCCGCTTGCTGCCTTTTCCGAGCGCGCGCGCGTCCTTGGAAACCGGGATTTTGTCGAGGTCCACTTCTGCCGAGCAGCGGGAAGCGGTGAGAACGTGTTCGAGGTCCTGGACAAGGCCGTCAGAAACATCGATCATCGCGCTTGCTCGATCCGCGAGAAAACGCCCTTCTTTGAGCCGCGGATCAAAACGGAAATGCCGGCCGAGTATCGAACCTCCCAGAGTTCCCGTCACGCCAATGATGTCCCCGGCCCTGGCGCCGGAACGAAATACAATTTTCTTTCCGGCGGGCTTTCCAAGAAGCGTAACGGAAGCGAAAAAGCACGGACTTCTTGAGAAATCGCCGCCCGCAAGATGCGCATCCGAGGATTTTGCAAGTTTCATGAGTCCCTGATAAAACTTTTTGACCCAAGTCTGCGAAGTATTGCGCGGGAGTCCGAGAGCGACAGTAAAAAACGTAGGGACGCCCCCCATCGCGGCGATGTCGCTGAGGTTCACGGCGAGTGCCTTCCGGCCTATGAGTTCGGGGGAGGCCTTGGAAGACAGGAAATCGACTCCGTCGACAATGACGTCCGTCGACATGAGAGTCGTGGCGCCATGCGCACGCAGAAGGGCCGTGTCGTCCCCGATGCCCTTACCTTTCCGGGAAGGGAGAGGGTATTTTTTTTTGAGCCATCTGATTAATTCAAATTCCATGATCGACCGGGCCGTGAGGGGCGGCTTACAAACCCGCCGTGATGATTTTCTTTGCCGCAAAAAAATAACCGATGAAAATAGAGTTGTGGACGAGGTGCAAAGCAATAGGCGCGATGAGGGAGCGGCGTTTTTCATAAATAAAAGAAAGACCCATACCCAGGATAAAAATCGGCACGAAAGCAAAAAGGTTGGCGTGGATCGCAGCGAAGAAAGCCGAGGTCAGCACCATGGCGACGCGGGCTCCCCAGCGTTTTTTCAAGATAGGGTAGCAAAATCCGCGGAAGAAAATTTCCTCGAGTATCGGTGCGATGACGGTCGCAAGTATGACCGAATAGATGATCAGAAACGGAAATCTGTCTTCCTCTTCAAGGATGATATTGACGAGAGGGTGGGCCGGCGGCTCGTACGAAAGAACATGGGCTATAACGACGAGAGCTATGAGGAAAGTGATGAAAATGGGGAACACTCCCATGTACCCGACGATTCCTGTCATGACCTCGCGTAAAGGCCGGCGGGAGGGAACGCGCAATCCAAGGTCCCTCCAGGTACCCCCGTTCTGACGGGCGAGATCCGCAAGGATATAGACGCAAAACAAATCAACTAACGTCGTCTGCAAGAGAAGCAGGAGATTCTCCGGGAGCCAGTTCACCATAAGCTGGATCACTGAAAGAAAAAGCTGAATACCGATACTGAATGCGATAAAGAGAAGGATCGCCTTGAAGAGCATGGAGAGCTTCCATTGCGTCCCGTCTTCGAAACTCTCGGGCGCCGTCAGCCAGCGGCGAAACTTTCCGTTAAAAAGTATTGCCCCGTCGACAAAGATGCCGGAAACGTACAGGACCCCGGCGAAAATAAAGATTAAGGCCATGACCGCCGCGGTTTCAGGGTTTGCCCTTAGATAGGTTTCGAGAGATTCCGAGTTTTTCAGGTTGGCGGATAGTTTGGCTTCGGACGCCTGAAACTGCTTGAGCGCGTCGGACGCGGCAACGGATGATTCGTCGGGAGTTTCTAACTGAGTAATCGCCCCGTAAGTCGCCGCGAGGAGGAGTGCCAGCAAAACATACTTTCTCTCATTGCGGCAAAAATTGAGCATGTCCTGGATCATAAACCGAAAACCCTCCGGGCATTGGCCGTCGTGCAGGACGCAAGTTCCTGCAGGGAGATCCCGCGGATCTCGGCGGCCGTGCGGGCCGTCTCGAGAAGAAAAGAAGATTCGTTTCTTTTTCCCCGCATGCTTTGCGGCGGCAGGAAAGGTGCGTCTGTTTCCAGCAGCACGCGGTCCATAGGACAGGCCGCGCAGGCTTCCCGTAAAGTGTCATTTTTTTTATAGGTGAGCGGCCCCGCAAACGAGATGTAGAAACCAAGGTCGATGAGGCTTTCGGCATGCTCTTTCCCGGAGGAAAAACAATGAATGATTCCCGAGTAGCTTTTATTTCTTGCACGGAAGATGCGGATAAGTTCGTCGTAAGCGTCGCGGCAGTGAATGATGAGAGGTTTGGCCGTCTCGAAATGGAGATCGATAAAGTAGTCGAACACTTCACGCTGGATATCGTGCGGCGAATGGTCACGGAAAAAGTCGAGTCCCACTTCCCCTATCGCGACGACTCTTTCATCACTGACAAGACCTGATATTTCGGCCAGGATCTCGGGTGTTGCGTCTTTAGCGTCATGGGGATGCACTCCCGCAGCTGCGTAAATGTCGTCGTGCTGACGAGCAATCTCGAGCGATCTTTTAGAACTGGCGAGATCCGTTCCAACGTTGACAAAAAGTTTGACGCCGGCTGCGCGGGCGCGGTTCAGCGTTTCTTCGCGGTCCGAGTCAAAATCTGGAAAGTGGAAGTGTACGTGGGTGTCTGTAAAAAAAGGTGTTTCCATTTCAAGACGCCGGCTCCTTTTCCTCATCCAGCTTGGGGAACAGGGCCTCTCCTCTTTCGACGGAAGTTCCTGGAGTGACCATGAGAACGGAAAATTCTGCCGTGGTGCGTATCAATGGCTGAGTCGAAAGTTTGAGCCTGTCCAGGATCTTGCGGGCCGTATCGGGCAGAAAGGGTGTGAGGATAACCGCGAGATGGGCCAGACATTCCGTGAGAGCCCTGAGCGCGCGGGCGAGCTCTTCTGCGCGCGCGGGGTCTTTAGCCAGGACCCACGGTTTTTTCTCCTCCACGAATTGATTGGCCGCCGTGATGACCTTCCAAATGGCGTCGAGCGCCGCTCTCGGATCATAGGACTTAAGGGCTTCTTCGACTTTATTCCAGAGAGCGAAAGTCATGAGGAGGAGCGGATCAGTTTCCGCGCCCGACACCTCAGGCACGGCGCCGTGAAAGTATTTTTCCAGCATGGAACCGTTTCGGAACCAGAGGTTGCCGAGATCGTTGGCGAGATCGCTCGTGTAACGCTGGCGCAGGAGATCTTCGGAAAAAGCGCCATCGAAACCCACGGTCACTTCCCGCAGCATGAAATATCTAAGTGCGTCGACCCCGTAAACCTTGGCAAGCACGACAGGATCCACAATATTACCCCGGGACTTCGAGACTTTCGCTCCCTGCATGGTCCACCACCCGTGTGCAAGGACAGTCTTGAACATTTCCACGCCGCAGGCCTTCAGCATAATGGGCCAGTATACTGCGTGCTGCCGGAGGATATCTTTGCCAACGAGGTGCAGGTCAGCCGGCCAGATGGTATTAAAACGGTTTTCGTCTACCTCCATGCCGATCGCGCTGACATAGTTGATGAGGGCATCGAACCAGACGTAAACGACGTGCTCGGACGAGCTCGGGTATTCAATACCCCATTCGAGCCGTGCTTTGGGGCGCGTGATGCACAGATCTTCAAGGGGATCTTTCAGGAAAGACGTAATTTCATTACGCCGCATTTCTGGCTGGATAAAGCCCGGATTGGCATTGATATATTCGATGAGCCAGCTCTGATATTTCGAAAGTTTGAAAAAATAATTGTCTTCGATAAGTTCCTGAACATCCCGCCCGCAGTCAGGGCACTTCCCTTCCACGAGCTGAAGTTTTGTCCAGAAAGACTCGCACGGAGTACAGTACCAGCCCGTATAGCCCGCCCGGTAGATGTCTCCCGTGCCCTCGAGCTTCAGGAGCACAGCGCGGACGACCTCTTTATGCGCTTCGTCCGTGGTCCGGATGAATTGATCGTATTGAATTCCGAGCAGACGCCACAGATCCTTGAAAAGCGGGACCATTTTCTCGACATATTCGCGGGGCTCTTCATTGTGCTGGCGCGCGGTCTTCTCGATTTTCGTTCCGTGCTCGTCCGTCCCGGTGAGAAAGAAAACTTCCCTGCCGGCAAGCCTGTGGTAACGCGTGAAAGTGTCACCCAGAATGTTGGTGTAGGCGTGGCCGATATGCGGCTTTGCGTTCACATAATAGAGAGGCGTCGTAATATAAATCTGCTTGTCGTTCCCTTTTGCGCTCATTTATTCGGCCTTCAGAAGCTGCGCGGTCGGCAACAGTTGTTTCATCATGACAGTAAGACGCGTAAGCGCCAGTTTCTGATTTGCATTTTCCTGGAGAGCAGCCTTGGTTTCATAAAGCATGTCGATCGTTTTGATCCAGATTGATGGACGTCCGTCCGTATTGCCGTTTTTCGCACTCTGTTCAAGCATGTACCGGAAATGAGCCATCATGGAATCGATGAGTGACGTCAATTCATCCCGGGCGGAACTTTGATACTCTTCGAAAAAATCTTCCCATTTTTTTTGGCCGAACGATTCCGGAACCAAAGGTTCCCGCCCGGAAGAGGTATCTTCAGGGCAGAGCCTGATTTCAAAAGACCGGGAGCGGATCGTCTCGAGAAGATTATCCTTACACTCTGCGAGGAGGCAGAATATCGTATGGGCCGGCGGTTCCTCGAGCGTTTTGAGAAGAGCGTTCTGGGCTTCAACGGTAAGCCTCTCCGCTTCGCATACGATGAAAACCTTCCACTCACCTTCATAGGGCTTCAGCGAGACCCAGCCCCCGATATTCCGGATTTCTTCGATCTTGATCGATCTCGCTTTCTCGTCGTCTCCGAGCCAGTAAACGTCGGGATGATTGCGCGCCTTGATTTTGGCTGCGACAACGGAGGCCTTTTCTCCAAAGCCGGCCGCACCCGTTTCATTCAAAAAAACAGCAAAGGCTTCGGCGAGGTTTCGCTGAACGGCCGGAGTGCCTCCGGTAAACAAATAAGTGTGCGCCAGTTTGCTCCGCGTCTTGTGCGAAGCGAGGATCTTTGCTGCAAATTCCTGCTTTGCGAGTTCAGCTGGTAACACGTTCCACACGCTCTCTTATATGTTCGAAGACTGCGCTTTTGTCCAAGGCCCCGTCGATCACCAGACAGCGCCGCGGATCTTTTTTGGCGATAGAGATAAAACCTTTTCTCACTTTTCTATGAAAGGCGAGCGACTGGCGTTCCATACGGTCATGGCGTCCGCCGCGTTTCAGTCCCAAAGCGGGATCGACGTCTAGAATCACGGTAAGATCAGGCTTCAAAACTCCCCGCACCAGCGAACAGCTTACCATTTCGATAGCGTTTAACGGGATACCTCTGCCATACCCCTGATAGGCGACTGTCGAGTCTTCAAAACGGTCAAGCAGAACGATGATTCCCTTTTCGAGCGCGGGAAGAATCTTTTCGCCGACAATCTGGGCCCTGGCCGCAAGGTAGAGCAGAAGCTCGGTTTGGGGGGTCATACGGTTCTGCTTGCGGTCGAGCAGGATCTGCCGGACAGCTTCGCCGGTTTTCGTCCCGCCGGGTTCTCTCAATATTAATACAGCGTGCCCTTTTTTGCGAAGAAAAAGTGCGGTCTTACGAATCTGTGTCGTCTTCCCCCCGCCTTCGGGTCCTTCGAACGTAATAAGCCGTCCCCTCATTTTCATGATCCACCATTGATGCCGCCGCTCAGGGCCCGCTTGCGGTTGACTTTCACTGTCGAAATAAGGGGCTGTCCGGGCCGGGTATCTTTAACCAGCCAGCCTTCGTCTTGAATGAGTGCGCGGAGCCGGTCGGATTCCGACTGAAGGGTCTTGTCCTTTTTAAAATCCGCCTGGTTTCGAATTCTGTGCCGCTCATTCACAAGCCGCCGCACCAATCCAGGAAGCTGCCGCATACGGGTAGTGTCCAAGCCGAAGGAACGGTCTATCTCCTCGAAAAAGTGAAGGACCGCTCCGATGTCGCTGCGGCAGAGAAGCGCGCTGGAAAGTGTCTTGTTGATCAAATTCACGGCCGCAAAGAGACTTGATAAAGCTTCGGCGACATTCAAGTCCTGCGAGAGAGCTGCCCTGACTTCGTTGAGCCTGCCGCTGATTCCTTCCTGAAATGCTGGAGCGGGGCCGCCTGTCATGAATTCCAGATCGAGACCTTCAAGATCTCCCGTATAACTCAGGGCGAGATAATAGGCGTCGCAGATTTTTTCGACGGCCGCTTCGGCTTCTTTCAGGGCATCAAACGTAAAATTGAGCGGCGAGCGGTAATGCACCGACAGTAAAACGAAACGGACCGACATCGGATCAAACCCCTTTGCCAGAAGATCTCGTAGGGTGAAAAAATTGCCTTTTGACTTCGACATTTTTTCGCCATTGACCAGAAGGTGTTTCGAATGCAGCCAGCAGCGCACAAACGGACGGGTTTCGGTTGCAGCTTCGGATTGGGCAATTTCATTCTCATGATGCGGAAAAACAAGGTCTTCGCCGCCCGCGTGAATATCAAAACTCTCGCCAAGATATTTAATGCTCATGGCCGAACATTCGATGTGCCAGCCCGGACGGCCTTCGCCCCATGGTGACTTCCAGGAAGGCTCGCCTTCTTTCGCTTTTTTCCAGAGCACAAAATCGGAGGCTTCCTCTTTTTCGTATTCATCCACTTCGACGCGAGCTCCCGCGATGTTTTTTTCGAGGTTCTTCTTCGAAAGCTTTCCGTATTCGGGAAAGGAGGCAACCCGGTAATAGACGGAACCTTCACTTTCGTAGGCATGTTCTCCGGCGATGAGTTTCGAGATCAGATCGATCATGGCTGGGATTTCGCGCGTCGCCCGGGGCTGCTCGCCGGGCCAGTTGGGTGAAAGAATGTTGAGCGTCTGCAGGTCTTCCTGAAAAGCGCGGGTGTATTTTTCCGTAAAGGTATCGAGCGGAACTCCCTCCTTCAACGCCCCGGCAATCGTCTTGTCGTCGACGTCGGTGATGTTCATGACGTGCTTTACGCGGTACCCGGATGTCTCGAGAAGCCGCCTTAGCAGGTCCTCGAAAGCGAAGGTGCGGAAGTTCCCGATATGCGCAAAGTCATACACGGTCGGGCCGCAGGTATAAAGGGAAACCTCTCCCGGAACGAGAGGCACGAAACATTCAAGGTTGCCGGAAAGTGTGTTGTGGAAGAAGAGCTCTAAAGGCTGGGACATATTTCTCCGGACGTTTATTGAGACTTTAACGCTCTTTCAAACCGTCCTACGAGCGTATTCGTGCCGAGGAGAGGAAAAAATCGTTTTATTTCGGGGCCGTGTTCCTTGCCGGTAAGCGCCATGCGGACAGGCATCATAAGGGCTTTACCGCGCGCCTTGACGCGACCTTTTAGACGTTCGATAAATTCCGGGTACATTTCATCACCGGTTTTATCGAGCGATTTCAGGACGTCAATGGCTTCCTGAAAAATCTGCCGGGAGTCTTCGGCGGCAAGGAGAGCTGGCTGCTCATAGTTAAAATCTTCCTCTAGAATTCCGAGCCTCTCCGGCAAGTCGCCCAGTTTTACGATATTGTCCTTGAACACGGGAAGCAGGGTCAGGATCTTTTTCTCATCGGTCCGGATCAGGTTTTGACCTTTCAGATAAGCCAGTGCTGCCCCGCAGAATTCTTCGTTGCTGAGCAGGCGGAGATGTTCTCCGTTTACCCAGTCGAGCTTCTGGTCGTCGAAATTGGAAGAGGATTTGCTGACGCGCCCAAGATCAAAAATCTGCTGGAGTTCTTCCCAGCCCACGATCTCGCGTTCGCCTCCGGGCGACCAGCCGAGCAGTGCTATGTAATTCGCAACAGCTTGCGGCAAGTACCCTTTCCTGCGGAATTCCTTTATGGAAAAGGACGCGAGCCGCTTAGATAAGGGCTCTCCTCCTGGCCCGTGCACAAGAGACAAATGGCCGTACTGAGGCGGCTTGTAACCCATGGCATCCAGCAGAAGTATGTGCTTGGGCGTATTCGAAAGGTGGTCTTCTCCACGGATCACATGCGTCACTTTCATGAGAGCGTCGTCGATGCACACTGCAAGATGGAAAGTCGGGCTGCCGTCCGCCCGCTGGATAACAAAGTCGCCCACCATGTCGTCGAGATTGAAACTGACTTCACCGCGGACCAGATCGTTCATCACGAGCCGCGGATTTTCGATCTTGAACCTGACCGTGGGTTTGACGCCGGCTGCTTTCCTTTTCTCAATCTCTTCGGGCTTGAAGAAGCGGCCCCTGTTGTCGAAACGCGGAGGTTTGCGTTCGAGCTTCGCTGTCACTTTCATTTCTTCGGATTCTTGCTCTGTGACATAGCAGTAATAGGCCTTGCCATCGTTGATAAGTTTTTCGACGTGCCTGCGGTAAAGGTCCAGGCGCTCCGACTGGCGGTAAGGGCCATAAGCTCCTGCTGTATCCGGTCCTTCATCCCACTGAATTCCCATCCAGCGCAAATCTTCCTTCTGAGCCTCTTCGTATTCGCGCTTGGAACGTTCGAGATCGGTATCTTCCACCCGGAGAATGAATTGCCCGCCGTTTTTCTTCGCGAAGAGATAGTTAAAAAGCGCGGTGCGCATGTTGCCAACGTGAAGATAACCTGTCGGTGAAGGAGCAAACCGGACTCTAATCATGATTTCCTTTCGAGAGCGTGACGATCGCGTCGCAGCTGAGGGCCTTTCCCTCACCCTCGGCTCCGAGCCCTTCGTTCGTTTTCGCTTTAATAGATAAGTTCTGTGCGGGAACTTTTAGAAGCCGCGCCATATTGCGGCGGATCTTCTCCTTATAGGCCCCGAGCTTGGGTTTTTCAAGGGTAATCACGACGTCGGCGTGGGCGAGTGTCCAGCCGCGGTTTTTCATCTCTTCAAGAACGGGAGGGATAAGCTTCTCGCTCCTGACCCCTTTGTATTTGCGGGATTTGTCCGAAAACCATTCCCCGATATCGCCGAGCCCCAGAGCCCCGAGAATGGCATCGATCACAGCATGGAGGACAACATCGCCGTCCGAGTGGCCAAGGGATCCCGTTTCAGACGGGACTTCGACTCCTCCCAGATAGAGTTTTCTGCCGGCAACAAGACGGTGAAGGTCTTTGCCCAGCCCTGTTCGGTGCATGAGGTTTCCGCCATTCAAATACGCTTCCGCGAGCATGAGGTCATTATAGGTGGTAATTTTGGGATTCCAATCGTCATGCAGCACGAGTTTTACCCGGGCCTTGACCGCTTCGAGCAGCGACGCTTCGTCCGTGGCCTGTAACGCCCCTGGAAGGCTTTTATAGCACTTAACGAGCAGTTCCCTTTTCGCGAGCTGGGGCGTTTCTGCGCCAAAGAGAGTGTTCCTGTCGAGGGTTCGCTCGATCAAACCTTTTCCGGGAGCCGCCTGTTTGATTGTGGAGACCATGGGGCTGGCGAGAATTGCACCATCCGCCCTGGCTCCTTCTTTCAGGAGAGAAGCGAGAGACCGGCGGCTTACGAGAGGCCGCGCGGCGTCGTGCACCATTACCCATTCGTGAGCACGGTCGGCGCGTTTTAAACCGTTCCAAACAGATTCGGCGCGAGTACTGCCGCCCGCAACCAGTTTGAAGTCTTTAATGCCGGCTTCGCGAAGGATACCTGCAATGATCGAGCGGCCAGAGGGCGGAATCACAAGAATTTTTTCGCGTATCTGGGGAAAATCCCTGAACGCAAGCAGCGAATGCACCAGAACCGGCTTCCCCGCGAGGGAGAAAAACAGTTTCGATGGCGCGGAGGATTTCCGTGGTCCGGCTTTAAAACGCATTCCGGAACCTCCGGCGGCGACGATAAGCGAAACCCGCATCTCTTACCTCAGTGAGTCCTCGCTGGCCATGGGACGGCGCACATCCTGCCGCGGACGGGGACGGCGTTCTCCGCCGCCCTTCTCGACTACCACGTCTATTCTTTCCGCGTCATCGGCAAGTTTCGCAAAAATCATCCGGCCGGCCTGCGTCTGGAGAACGCTCGTGATCGTGGCATTCAGTGTCTGCCCGATCCTTTTGCGGCCGTTGTCGACGACGACCATGGTCCCGTCGTCGAGGTACGCGACGCCCTGGTCATGCTCCTTACCTTCCTTGAGAATCTTCACCTGCATCATTTCGCCCGGCATCACGATCGGCTTGAGAGCATTGGCAAGTTCATTGATATTCAGGACTTTGACGCCTTGAAGTTCGGCGACCTTGTTCAGGTTGTAATCGTTGGTAAAAACTTTCGCGTTTACGACCTGCGCCATCTTCACGAGTTTTGCGTCCACCGTATTGAATTCCGGAAAGTCCATTTCGTTGATCTTGACCTGGATATTCGGGTTGGATTTAATCTTGTTCAGGATGTCGAGCCCCCTGCGGCCGCGGTTGCGCTTGAGCGGGTCCGAGGAATCGGAGATGAGCTGGAGTTCTTTTAAGACGAAACGAGGGAGAATCAGTTTCCCGGAAAGAAAGTGGGTTTCACAGATGTCCGCGATGCGCCCGTCGATAATCACGCTTGTATCGAGAAGGATCAACTCCTCACCCGAACCTTTCGTGTCGAGTTTTACGAAAGGAATCATGAGCGTGAATTCATCCTGCCCTCTCAGAATCGTAATGACACCAAGATAGGTGAAGACAATCGCTGTTGAAATCCCGAACTGGCGGATCGTGTCCGGCGTAAAATCCATGTAGGTGATGACCGTCATGAAAAGACGATGGACGAGAAGACCGATGCCCGCGCCGATTATGACGGCGAGCATGTGTTTGACGGTGAATTTCTTAAAGAAGATGTCGATCGAGACGACAAGCAGGCCTATGAGGAAACCCACCCCCGCTTTCAGTAGAGGGAACCCCGCGATCTGCATGTGCTGAAACCAGGAATTTTCTGAGTAATAAGCAAAGAGCGTGCACCCCAGTATAAATAAAAGACGGATTAAAATGATCATGAAATAAACTCCTTAATTTGAAAAAATTTAATAAATTAAATATCACTACGGCCTCCGGTATGAAAAAACTGCTGCCTTATTTTACGGCTTAATAGGCAATTCCCTTTTGAAAAATAATAATAAAGCCGGCTTACGTTAGATAACTCCTAAAAACTTGTTTCGTTCGTTATCCCTCTTCAAAAGACGCCAGGGACGGGCCTTGATTTCGCTCACAAAGGAACGCATGTCCTGATAAAGCTCGTCTTCCATAAGCAGCTTTCCAGCCGTGCCTTCCCCTTTTTCAAGCCGCTCTAAAATCACGCTCAGGGATTCAGTTGAGGACTGGATCTGCTTCAAGGAATCCTGAAGATTTTCCTCCTGGCCCGACATGACCTTGGAAAAAGAGTCAGTGAGCTGGGCAAGGTTAATGAGGACTCGCTTAAGTGCTTCCCGGCTCTCATTATCGCCAATGGCTTCTTTAAAACTCGCGAGGATCTGGTCGATCGAGTCTGCGATGTCATGGGCCTTTTGAATTAAAGATTCGAGCGCGATGGGTTCGTCGCCCAAAACAGTGGACTCTGGCTCGATTACTTTGGCGGTCCCTGGTTCCGGTGTGATCTCGATATGCGGTTCACTAAGAATATGGGTGCCCCGGATGAAAAATTTATAATTTTCGCGTATTTGCACGTCTTTCTCGATGAAAAGTCTGAGGCGGACTTTGGTCGTACCGAGTTCGGGATCAAATAGGAGATTCACCTCGCTGACCTCGCCGATCCTTACACCGGCCATACGTACGGGAGCGCCCCTGTCGAGGATACTGACGTATTCATACATGACATTGAGGTGATACCCGGGACGGAAAAGATAGACGCCGCTTACAAAAAAAACGGTAATCGTAAGAACGATAAATCCTATGATGACAAACATACCTACCATCACTTCGTTGCGGCCTTTTTTCATAAATCCTCTCTTCCTGCAATCGTCGTCCGGCGCTTGGAATCTTTTTCCTGAGTGATCGGCCCGTGCGCCGACCCTGTCACAAACTGGCGGATCACCGGATCAGCGGTTCGTTTGATTTCTTCGGGAGTGCCGATACCTATAATCCTTCCATGATAAATCATTGCGATGCGGTTTCCAACCTTATAGGCACTGGTCATATCATGAGTTACCACGATCGACGTCACTTTCAACTTCTCCTGCATCCTGAGAATCAAGTTGTTGATGACATCAGCGTTGATCGGATCAAGGCCCGTCGTCGGCTCGTCATAAAGGATAATCCGCGGTTCGTTGCATATCGCACGCGCGAGGCCGACTCTTTTTTTCATACCGCCAGAAAGCGCGGCAGGCATCATCTCTTCAATGTCGTAGAGGCCCACGAGACCCAGCTTTTCCCTTACTTTGTCCCTTATCGCTGCCTCGGACATCGTACTGTGCTCATAGAGAGAAAATCCGACATTTTCCCTTACATTCATAGAGTCAAACAGGGCTGCGCCCTGAAACAGCATTCCGATGGATCCACGCAGCTGATTGATCTCATTACCATGCAAAGAAGAAATATCTCTGTCATTGATTCTGATCGAGCCTGAATCCGGTTCGACCAATCCGAGGATATGTTTGAGAAGGACACTCTTTCCGCCCCCGGACTGACCGATAATGACAAGCGTCTCCCCCTCTTTGATCAAAAGGTCCACGCCTCGCAGAACGTGATTACTGCCGAACCATTTGTTTAAGCCCTGTATGTTGATCATATCAAAAGAAATAAAACAACGCGGTAAAAAGAGCGTCTGAGGCAATAGTCAGAACAAGCGCAGTGACAACGGCAAGGGTCGTCGCTCTGCCCACCCCTTCCGCGCCGCCGCTTGCCCGGAAACCAAAATAGCAGCCGACAATGGCAATGATGCCGCCGAAGAAAAAGGCTTTGATCAACCCTGTCATTACATCTTTGACGACGAGTACGACATAACTTCTTTCGATATATTGCTGGGAGCTGATCCCGAGCTTGAATACGGCGATAAGATAGCCCCCCAGCATGCCGATGATGTCCGCATAAATAGTGAGAAAAAACAGCATGAAAAAGCACGCGACGAACCGGGGTACCACCAGGTATCTCACCGGGTCGACGGCAAGGGCCCTCAGGGCGTCAATCTGTTCGGTTACTTTCATCGTGCCGAGTTCGGCCGCAATGGAAGCGCCCACGCGGCCTGCGACAACCATCGCCGTAAGAACGGGTCCAAGTTCGCGTGTGATTGAAAGTGCCACGAGATCGGAAATAAACTGTTCCGCTGCAAACATTTTCAGCTGATAGGCGGATTGAAGCGAGAGCACCATGCCCGTAAAGAGGGCCGTTAGAAAAACCAGCGGAAACGACGTTACGCCCACCCGGAACATCTGGATGACCGTGAGATTCCACTTAATGGGTGTTTTAAAAAGGGCCCGGAGAGTGTCGACAAAAAGAAGGCTCAACCCTCCAGCGTGGTAAGAGAGGAGTGTGGAAAGCAGGCCGATCGTGCGGAAAGAATGGAGGACGACAACCCATCTCCGCAGATCTTTCAGTTTGTATCTCTGGCGCATGTCTTTCCCCTTATAAATATTCAGTAAGTGTGATGGGGAATGTGCCGGCTGTGGCTTCGCTTATTATTAACGGAAGTCCTGATAAACCGGCGGAAACGCGGCCAAATCATATAAGGGCGATTTACTACCAAACAAAAAAAACCCGCACCTCATCCGGTATATCCCATCACGAAGGAAGGAGACCGTAGTATTGATAATGCCTGGTATTATTAGCTGGCCTTTTCGAAAACGATGATCTCGCCCCGAAGTTCAGCTTGAATTTTGTCTCCGCCCTGGAACTTGCCGGCGAGGATATCCTCGGCCAAGATGTTCTCAATATATTTCTGCAGCGTCCTCTTGAGTGGGCGGGCTCCGAATACAGGATCATATCCCTTATCGATGAGAAACTTCAAGGTTTCCGGCGCCAGCTCCAGCTCCAGGTTTTTTTCTTTCAGCCGGTCTTTGACTTCGATCAGCTCATACTTGATGATCTGTTCGAGATCCTGCCGAGAAAGCGGATGGAAAACGATAATGTCGTCTACACGGTTCAAAAACTCGGGCCGGAATGCGCGTTTCACTTCGTCCAGGAGACGCCGCTTCAGATCTTCATAATTAATTTCCTGAACCTGCTCTTTAAAACCCATGCTGGACTTGCGCACGAGATCTGCACCCACGTTTGAAGTCATGATTACAAGCGTATTGCGGAAATCCACTTTACGGCCGAAGGAGTCGGTAAGACGGCCTTCATCCATGAGCTGGAGCATAATGTTGAACACATCAGGATGCGCTTTTTCAATTTCGTCAAAGAGGACGACAGCATAAGGCCTTCTTCTGACCTTTTCAGTCAGCTGTCCGCCTTCTTCGTAACCTACGTATCCCGGGGGCGCTCCGACCAGACGCGAAACGTTGAACTTTTCGCCGTATTCAGAGCAGTCTACGACTACGACCGCGTCTCCGTCGCCGAACATGAACTCGGCCAGAGCTTTTGCCAGCAGGGTTTTACCGACGCCGGTCGGACCAAGGAAAATAAAACTTCCCATAGGCCGTTTGGGATTGCGAAGTCCCGAGCGTGAACGTCTGACCGCGTGGGAAATAGCTCGGATCGCCTCTTCCTGCCCGATGACGCGCTTGTGCAGCTCTTCTTCCATGCGGAGAAGGCGGTTGGTTTCTTTCTCTTCCAGGCGGGCAAGAGGAACGCCGGTCCATTTGGAAACGATATTGGCGATGTCTTCGTAAGTGACCTGAATTTCGACTTCAGATTTCGATTCTTTCCAGCGTTTCTTTACGGTCAGAAGCTCTTCTTTGGCCTTGCGCTCTTCGTCTCTAAGCTTCGCTGCCTTTTCAAAATCCTGGGCTTTGATCGCGGCTTCTTTTTCGCGTTTGAAAGATTCGATTTCCGCTTCGAGTTTCTTGAGATCCTTGGGCATCGTCGTCATGGAGAGACGAGCGCGGCTTGCGGCTTCGTCGATAAGATCGATCGCCTTGTCCGGAAGGAACCGGCCGCTGATGTAGCGTTCGGACAGCTTCACAGCTGCCTCAATGGCTTCATCCAGAATTTTTACTCTATGATGAGCTTCGTATTTGTCGCGTAGGCCTTTCAGGATCAGAACCGCCTCGTCGACGGAAGGTGGATTAACCATGATCGTCTGGAAACGCCGGGCGAGTGCCGAATCTTTCTCGATGTACTTACGGTATTCATCGAGAGTCGTGGCGCCGATACACTGGATTTCGCCGCGTGCGAGCGCAGGCTTCAGAATATTCGAGGCGTCTATGGCGCCTTCCGCGCCGCCCGCACCCACGAGTGTATGGATTTCATCGATGAACACCATGACGTTGTCTGATCTGCGGATTTCATCCATAACAGCTTTAATTCGCTCTTCAAACTGGCCCCGGTATTTCGTACCGGCAACCATGAGGGCGAGATCGAGCACGACGATTCTCTTATCCGCCAGAATTTCAGGCACGTCTCCCGATATAATCCTCTGGGCCAAGCCTTCCACGATAGCCGTTTTCCCGACGCCTGCTTCTCCGAGAAGAACAGGGTTATTCTTGGTGCGCCGCGCAAGAATCTGGATGACTCGCTCGATTTCTTCCTGGCGGTTGACCACTGGGTCGAGTTTACCGTCGCGGGCAAGCAAGGATAAATCCCGGCCAAACGCATCAAGGGCGGGAGTCTTTGCTTTTCCTTTGGTGCTTCCCATCGCACTGCCGCCGCCCTGCGGCGGGCTCCCGCCGCTGCCGCCCGAACCGCTGGGCGTCGAGGAACCGAGAAGTTTAATGACTTCAGCGCGCACTTTATTGAGGTCCAGGCCCACGTTCATGAGCACATGGCTTGCTACACCCTCGCCTTCTTTGATAAGTCCCAGGAGAAGATGCTCTGTACCGATGTAGTTATGGCCGAGACGCCGGGCTTCGTCCATGGCAAGTTCAATGACTTTTTTGGCTTTCGGAGTAAACGGGATATCGCCGGAAACAATCGTAGACGGTCCGAACTGCACGAGCTTTTCGACCTCGAGCCTTATCGTATCGAGAGACAGACCGAGGTTTTGGAGCACGGCCGCCGCCACGCTTTCCCCTTCCTTGATAAGACCAAGCAAAATATGTTCGGTTCCAATGTAATCGTGGTTGAACCTCTTGGCTTCTTCCTTTGCCAGAATAATGACTTTACGGGCTCTTTCAGTGAAACGGTCAAACATCGCAAACCTCCACCATGTTAAAAATGAGAAAAACGAATAAGAACATTATTTTAAGCCATGGTAATCCATCTACTTCATAACGGATCAAATCCGGCCTTTCTTTATATTTGATGCGAATTTATATTTATAGTTCCACGCCCTTCAGCTTGGTACGGATCAATTCAGCTCGAGCTTCATCTCTCTCGGCAGAAGTAAGGTCTTTACCACTGATTTTTTGTAAATGTCCCGGCTGAATGATGAGAAAAAGGCCGTTCAGGTCTTCCCGGCTCAACTGGGATTTTACAAGGCCGATATAGATTCCGAGCTGCATCAGGGACAGTAACTGGGTTGCTTCGGAGGAGGCTATGATTCTCGCCGATTTCAAACTTCCGATTGCCCGCCAGATCTGGTCTTCGAACTTGGGTTTCTTTTTATCCGCGAGATGGGTCCTGGCTTCCCGCTCGTGTTCTACGACCTGGTGGATCACCCGCTCCAGATTATCGATGATTTCTTCTTCTTTCTGCCCAAGTGTCATTTGATTAGAAAACTGAAACAAATTTCCCGTGGCCTGGGTCCCTTCGCCGTAAAGACCTCTTGCGGCGAGGTTCAGTTTCGCAAGCGCCTGGAGGACCTTATGCACCTGCTTTGTCAGAACGAGTCCCGGTAGATGAAGCATACACGAAGCGCGCAGGCCTGTACCTACGTTCGTGGGACAGGCCGTGAGATAACCCAGTTTCGAATCGAAGGCATAGCGGAGATGCTGTTCCAGTTCACTGTCAATCTGATTCATGATCTTCAGGGCCTGCAAAAGATTCAATCCGGATTGAAAGGTCTGGAGCCTGAGATGGTCTTCTTCGAGCACCATGATACTGACCACTTCATCAGGCGTGACGACGACAGCTTTTTCATGCTTGTCGGTCGCATGTTCCCGGCTGATCAGATGCCTCTCGAGAAGGAACTGTCTGTCGAGATCGTTCAGGCTATCAAGGCGGATATAAAACGCTTTTTTGGTCAGCTTGACTTTTTTTATGCTTTTCTCAACTTGGCCCAGAATTTCTTCCTTTTGGGGGGCCTCGAGTTTCTGCAAAAACGGAAAGCCTTCGAGATTACGCGCAAACCGAAGTCTCGAACTAACGACAACATCGCTCTCAGGGCCTGCGGCTCTGAGCCATTCTGCAGACTGATTCGTAAAAACATCGACGTCACTCACGCTTTTTCTCCTTCTTGCGCGGCGTGCTTTCAAGTTTTTTAATCTCGTCTCTGAGCCGGGCGGCGTCTTCAAATGCCTCAGACTCCACACTTTTCCGTAAACGGTCCTGCAGCCTGCGAAGGTCGTAGGTCACTCGTTCCTCACCGCCCAGATGAGCGGGTTTTTTCCCGACGTGCTGCGTAGAACGCTGAACACGCTTAATAAGAGGGAGCAGAAGCGAAGAAAATGCCGCGTAGCAGCCCGGGCACCCGAGCCGGCCGCTCTTGCCGAATTCTTCGTAAGAAAGGCGGCACTTCGGGCATTCGGGAATACCTTCTTTGCTTTCGCTGTCAGATCCTTCGACATTCGAAAGGCCGGCAAGAATATCACCGAAATTGAAGTGCGTCTTGAAATCCGTGCCCTTTTCCTGCGCACAGGTTTCGCATAAATGCACTTCGACCATCTGGTCATTGACGATTTCCGTCAAGTGGATTGTCGCTTCGTTGATTCCGCAGATATTGCAAGTCATAACGGCCTAGTATACACCTGGTAACGCAGCTGGTGAGCCCTCAAATTGCGGACAAGGGCGCGAACCGAACGCCGGCGGGCTATAAACCGTGGCATCAGGACTTTACTTTATAACGAGTACCTTCTTTAGACGTAATCTGATGAAAAGCGTTTCTCAGAGTCTGTGTCACTTTTCCGGGGCGGCCGCTTCCAATCACGCGCCCGTCAATCTTAACCACGGGAATCACTTCTGCGGCAGTGCCGGTCAGGAACACCTCGTCCGCATTGAAGAAATCGTGTCGGGTGAGAATCTGCTCGCGGAAAGCCAGTTTCTTTCTGCCTGCGATATCGATAATCGCCTGACGCGTGATCCCTTTCAAGGCCCCTAAATAAACGGGGGGCGTCATGAGAACTGGGCCGCTTTTTTCGCCAGGTTCGGATTTGACCATGAAAACGTTATCGCCGGTACATTCCGCTACGTATCCCTGGTGGTTCAGCATGAGAGCTTCCACGCAGCCCGAGTTTTTCGCTTCGATCTTGGCAAGAATATTGTTCAGATAATTCAGGCTCTTGATCGAAGGGTTGACGGCTTCGGGAAGGTTACGCACTGTCGCAACCGTAACAATCTCAAGTCCGTCCCTGTAGAAAGACTCAGGATAGAGGGAGATTTTGTCGGTGATGATGATAATCGTCGCACACTTGCATTTTGCGGGATCAAGCCCCAGATCGCCCACTCCGCGCGTTACAATAACCCTGATATAAGCATCGGTCAGCTTGTTGCGCTGCAACGTCTGCACAATGGCCGTTTCCATTTCTTTCATGGTCATCGGAATTTCGAGCATGAGAGTGTGCGCGGATTCCCAAAGCCGCACGAGATGTTCTTCAAGACGAAACACGAGGCTTTTATAGGAACGAATGCCTTCGAATACTCCGTCTCCGTAAAGGAGCCCGTGATCAAAAACTGAAACCTTGGCCTCGTTTTTGGGGAACCACTTTCCGTCAATGTACACTTCCGGGTCTATTGCTTCCCGGTTCTTGGAAGTAGCCATCTTTTTCCTCTGTTTTTGTTTATGAACTTTTATGTACGCCGCTTCCCTGCGGTCTCTGCTGTCTCATCAGTACTCCGTCGATTAGGCGGAAAACCTTATCATGACGCGAAGTCAGGGCTTCATCGTGCGTAACGATGACAAAAGATTGACCGTCTTTCTGGTGAAGGTCGTCGATCAGCGATAAAACGACAGAAGCAGTCTCCGTATCAAGGTTTCCCGTCGGCTCGTCACAGAGTACAACCGACGGACGGTTTACGAGCGCACGCGCGATGGCTCCACGCTGTTTCTCTCCGCCCGACAGCTCGGAAGGATAGTGGTCGGCGCGGCTGAACAGTTTTACTTTCTTCAGGCATTCCTTAGCCCATTTTTCGTCCGGACGGCCTGCGATGATGCTGGGCAGCAGAACATTCTCATAGAGCGTCAGTTCAGGCAGAAGATGATAAAACTGGAAGACAAAACCGATCCTTCGGTTCCGGATCCGGGCGAGTTCACGCTCTTTCATGAGCGTGATATCTTCACCCTCGAAAAGAACTTTTCCACTCGTGGGTTCGTCGAGTCCCGCAAGGATATGAAGGAAAGTGGATTTTCCCGAACCCGACCGGCCGATAATGAAAACCATCTCGTTCTGATTCAATGTAAAATCAATATTCTTCAGGATCGAAAGTTCACCCGTAGGGGTTTCGTAATCCTTGCTCAGGTGAAAAACTGATAAGAGTTCCTTGCCCGCTTTATCACTCATATCTCAGAGCCTCCACAGGATTAAGGCAGGAAGCGCGGTGAGCGGGATAAAGGCCGGCAAGGATGGAAGCGATCATGGCGAAAAACACGATCATCGCGACGTCAGGCGCATTGATCTCAGCTGGAATCTTGTCAAAATAATAAATATCGCTCGGAAAAACTTCAAGCCCCGTCGTCTGTTTAAGAAAATCCGATATGGGATTGAGATTAAATGCCATGAGAAGCCCGGCTATCGTCCCAAGCATCACGCCAAAAATCCCGATGCTGAATCCTTCCAGCATGAAGATCCGCCGGATCGAGGACTGTGTGGCGCCTATCGCCCGTAAAATTCCGATATCCTTCGTTTTTTCCATGACGATCATGATTAATGTCGACACGATATTGAAAGCTGCGACTAGGATGATAAGAGCGAGAAGAATCGTCATGACTGATTTTTCTACCTTGAGCGCCTGGAAGAAATTCCGGTTCATGTCGTACCACGAGCGGACGTAATAGTCGGGGGGGAAAAGACCGCGCATGTAATATTTCCAATTCTCCGCCGAATCAACATCGTGAAACCGGATGCTGATTCCCGTGACCCGGGTGCCCATATGGTACATTCTCTGTGCCTGCTCGAGGCTGATGAGAGCGAGGGCCGAATCAAAATCATTCATGCCTACCCGGAAAATGCCTTTAACCACGAACGTGCCCGTTTCCGCCTTGACCCCGAACATTCCTACACTTCCGCCGCCCTCTCCCTGGAAAGGCGATATCAGATTCACCATGTCTCCTACACCCACATTCAGCGAACCCGCAAGATTTTCTCCGATGATGAGACTTCCGTAGACCTGCTCTTCGGTTTTCTTGAAAAAGAAAAAACGCTTTTTTTCTCGGCGTACAATCTCATTACCCAGATCGAGATTTCCAAGAAGCATGTGCCTCTCGTAGACGCTTAAATCTTCGCGCTCGGTATCCAGTCCTTTGACGATAACGCCCGTAGCGTTCTGCTCAGATCTCAAAATTCCCTGCCCTTCGATATAAGTGGAGAGGCTTTTCATATCCCTGATTTCAGATGCTTTCAGACGAGCGATATCTGCGTCCGGATCGGCTATTCCGCCGATCCGCTCGATCCGGATATGCGGCTGGACATTGACGATCTTCGATTTTAGTTCGCGGTCGAAACCGCTCATGACGGCCAGCACCACGATGAGGGCCATAACGCCCACGCCAACACCTGCCACCGAGATAAAAGAAATAAGTGAAATGAAGCCGGTGCCGCTTCTTTTCTTCAAATGTCTCATGGCGATGTAGGTTTCAAAAGGCATAGCGTATCCGTCAGGCTTCGGGGGTTTCGCAGATTTCTTCTTTTTTCCCGGAAACGATGGGTTTCAGCTGAGGAAAAAAAATGACGTCCCGGATCGAATTCTGGTTTGTAAGGAGCATGACGAGGCGGTCGATGCCAATGCCCAGGCCGCCCGCGGGAGGCATGGCGTATTCGAGCGCTGTCAGGAAGTCTTCGTCGATCTCTTTGTGCTCCCCGATCATCTTCCGCTGTTCTTCGAGTCTGGCCCGTTGAATATGGGGATCATTGAGTTCCGAAAAGGCGTTGGCCAGCTCCATCTTCGCGATAAAGAGTTCGAAACGGTACACCAGGGCGGGGTCCTCGGGTTTCGCTTTCGCCAGCGGCGTCATCACCGTGGGATAATCGATAACAAAAGTGGGGTGCCATAAATGTTCCTCCACCTTCTCCCCAAAGATTTCGTTGAGAATATCGATATCTTCATCTTCCGTGGAAAAGCCGATCTGAAGCTTTTTTGCGGCTTCCCGCACGTTTGCCGTCCTGAAATCGACTCCCGTCTTTTCCTGAAGCGCTTCATAAAAGCCCACGCGCTTCCAGGGCGGTTTAAAATCAAGGGTCTGGTCTCCATAGGGGATGTCGTATCGGCCGTGAAGTTTGAAAACGAGGCTCGCAATTAATTCTTCTGTGATCGCCATCATGTCGGTGTAATCGGCGTAAGCGTAATAGAGTTCGAGCATCGTGAACTCAGGATTGTGCCGGATGGAAATCCCCTCGTTGCGGAAATTACGGTTGACCTCGTAAACTTTCTCAAAACCTCCCACAAGGAGTCTTTTCAGGTAAAGTTCCGGCGCGACGCGAAGATAAAGGTCGAGATGGAGCGAATTGTGGTGCGTAATGAAAGGTTTCGCGCGGGCGCCGCCCGGAATCGGCTGCATCATGGGCGTTTCGACTTCCATGAAGCCCTGGTCATCCAGGAACCGGCGGATTTCCCTGATAATGAAACTGCGGGACTTAAACGTTTTACGGACATCGTCATTGACGATGAGATCCACATACCGGTTCCGGTAGCGCGTCTCCACATCCTTAAGGCCGTGCCATTTTTCAGGCAAGGTTCGGACGATTTTGGAAAGAAGCTGGACTTTCTCGACCCTCACGGTTTTTTCTCCCGACTGGGATATGAAAAGCTCCCCTTCAATGCCGGCGATATCTCCTATTGAAAGAGATTTAACTTCTTCGAAAGCGGCATCGCCGACAATGTCTTTCTTGAAATAAAGCTGGATACGCGCATTTTCGTCTTTCAAATCGAAAAATGCCGACTTGCCCATGATCCTTTTTGCCATGAGCCTGCCTGCCGTGCGGATTTTTTTCGCTTCCTGAAAGTTGTCTCGCAGGGATTCAATGGCTTCTTTAGGGAGAAACCGTTCGCCGTAGGGAGTAAAGGAATGTTCCATGTGTCTTATACCGTTGATTTTTAAAGACTTATGTTAGGGAAGCGGAATTATAGTACAGCCGGGTCGAATGTGTCAATGTATGCGCGGGCACGTTTCCTAAGGCTATGAGGCGCCCGGCTTTCAGTCTTCCCTCGAGGCGATCTTAAGGCCGCGTTGTCTGAAGAGCTTCTGGCGTCCGAAAGGTTGGAGCAGGATCAGCCAGACGGGAAGAGCGAGTAAGGTGTAAAGCAGCGCCAGAAAGATGGTCAGACTCGTGAGAAGCCCAAAATGCATGGTCGGCCTGAAACCGGCGAAGATACTCGTCGCAAACCCGGCGATAAGAATGAGTGAGGATACCGTCATCGCTTCTCCTACGTGCCGATACGTATGGTGCAATGCCTGAAGATAATGACCTCTCTTCATGAATTCGTGACGGAAACGGTATAGAAAGTGAATGGAATCGTCCACAACAAGACCCAGCACGATACTGGATATCATCGCAGTCGACATAGAAAGCTCGATCCCGGCAAAACCCATCATCCCGTACGTCATCATAATCGGAAGCAGATTGGGTATCGCCGCCAGAAGGCCCAGCTTCACGGACCGGAAAATAATCGTAATGAGCAGGAGGATCAGTACGAATGCCGAAACAAAACTCTGCATTTGATTTTTAACGAGATCCACCGCCATTTTGCCTAGAAGGACGACGCTTCCCGTTAAATTGTAATTGAAGTAAGGGGCAAGATTTTTTTCTATATACGCCCGCGCAAGCTCCTCGACCAGAGCGCCTTCCTTTGTGCCGACGGCTTTCATCTGGGCCTGGAGCCTGGCCTCCTTGAAATCGTGCGAGACATACTGCCAGACCTCGGAATTCTCCTCTCTGGCCATACCGTCAAAGTATCGCCGGACTTGGTCCGCGTCGGTGGGAATCGAGTAAGCGCTCTCTTCGCCTTCCCGGGCCTGATTGATCCGTTTCAAAAGAGTCGTAATCGAGTTGACCTTGGCGATCCCAGGAAGAGTTTCGACGTATGTTTTGAAGTCGTCGAGTTTATGGAGTTTTTCGGGCGAAATAATTTCCTTGCCGTCTTTTGAGCGGAAAACAAAGCCGAGAGAATAAACCCCTGTCAGGTGCTTATCGATAAAGCGGGTTGCCACGGCAAGCGGCGACTGGTGTTTCAGCTGTTTTACGATATTGGTATCGATTTCCAGCCTGCTCATTCCCCAGAGAGAGAAAGCAAAGGACGCCGCGACAAAAGCGATGATAAGCCATTTCCACCGATGTTCGAGCCGCTCAAGAAAGCGGACGGTAAACCGGCTGAAGATTTTCTTTTCGTTGAAGTTTTTCTCACGAAACCGATAAGGCAGTGCGGGCAGCATCAGCGGTAAAAATGTCATGGAGATGATATAGGAATAAAATGCTCCAAGGGCCGAAAAGGCGCCAAAGCTGCGGATGGCGGGGACAGGGTTCACCGCCAGGGATATAAAACCGATGATCGTCGTCAGATGAGTAAGAGTACAAGGGAAACCGAGTTCTTTAATCGTCATGACGATACTGGCCCGGACGGAACCGGACCGGCCCCGGATTTCCATGTAGAGATTCATAAAATGAATCGAGTTCAAAACAGTGATGATCATAATGACGGGGGCCAGGAGAGAAGTCACCAGGTTCAGGTCCTCTCCGATCAACGCGATGCTGCCGAAAGTCCAGACGAGCGTCGCAAAGACCATGGAAATGGAAACGATAACGCAGGCAACGCTTCTGTAAATCACAAAAGTCATGATCATCAGGAGGGACGTAATCATGGGAACAAAGGTAAACTGGTCGCGCTGAATTAACTTGATGAAGTCATACTGTTCGACCGGCGAACCCGCGATGTAAAACTTCACGCCCGGCTTTTCGTACCGCTTCAGCAGTTTCCTGAGCTTCTCGATGAATTCCCCGCTCGAGGCCTTCGCGTTCGGCTTGACGCGGATCACAACATTCGCCGTATTGCCATCCTTGGACACAAGATTGTTGAGGTAGAGCTCGTTCGAGAGAATATCCTCTTTCACCTCCGTCATCGTCCTGCCGCCGGAGAGGGCTCCTTCAAGCGCCGGAACAACTTTTACTCCGAGAAACTTGTGTTTTACGTCCATGACGTTCGAAAGACTTACGACGCTTTCCACCTGGGCGAAATCTCCGATAGCTTCGGTGAGAATACCGAGATTCCTTATGTTGTCGTTCGTGAACAGACCCGTCGTCGACATAGCGGAAACGACAAGGTGATCGCTTCCGTAACGGTCTCTATACTCCCTGTAATACTTGTACTCGGCAGAGTCCTTGACGAAGAGAGTTTCGATTGTCGGATCAATATCAAGACGCAGTGCTATGAGAGCGCTGATAAAAGTGAAGAGAAGAATGGCGAGAAAAAGCGGCCATCTAACCGCAAGGATGAATACAGCAAATCGACGCAGCATAGAGGTCAGCAGGGCTATAAAAACGTTGTTAAATTTTGCTTAAAGAAGATACTATCTTTCCTCTGAGCCTCTGACATCAAAAATTTTCACGCCGAAGCTTTCTTTGGCTTTTCCTCACTTGGATTCACCTTGAATTATTTAACTGCTTTTTTTTCTGCCATTACGCTGATCTGGGCAATAAGGGCCCTGAGCTCTCTGAGAGCGTTTGCTCGCGCGCCCTGGCTTGTCCCTCTCCCTCCGCCCCCGTCAATAGTGGACGCGCCCCTCATTTCCGTTCTGATCCCCGCAAAGAATGAAGAAAGCAATATCGAGACCTGCGTTATGAGCCTTCTTGCGCAGGATTACCCTTCTTTTGAAATCATCGTCATCAACGACAACTCCTCGGACGGGACCGAGCGCATCATTAAAAAACTCGGCGCGGTTCTGCTAAAACCTGCGGATGACGCGGCGACAGCGCCCCGCGCGAGGCTTCGCTATCTCAATTGTCCTCTTCCTCCAGCCGGATGGACGGGAAAAAACCATGCTCTCCATTGCGGCGTTCCCTACTCAGGGGGAAAGTGGCTTCTTTTCACTGATGCGGATACGACCCATCAAAGCGCGAGTTTGAGCTCGTCTCTCGGCTTCTCCGGCCAGCAGGGTTTGTCCTTTTTGACTTTGATGCCGCGCTGCGTCGCCAAAAGTCCCCTCGAGGCTATCATTCAGCCTGCGGCCATGTGTCTAACGGGGATGTGGTTTCCTATAGATAAGGTCAACGACCCTGAGAGTCCGGTTTATTTCGGAAACGGCCAGTATCTTTTTATCAATCGTTCGCTTTATGAAAAACTAGGCGGGCACTTTTCCGTAAAAGAAGAGTTTCTGGAAGATTTCGCACTTTTTAAGGCGGCGAAAAACAGTGGGGAAAAAGCGGGCTATGCCATGGCCCAGGAACTGTTTGGCACGCGCATGTACAGCTCGCTCAGGAGCATGTGGAAAGGCTGGAGGCGCATCTTCCTCCACGCTTTTGAAAGGAATCCTGCGGTAATCGCGTCCAAAACGGCTTCTCTTTTCCTGACCGCGATTCTTCCTTTTATTTTTCTCACCGTCCTATCAGGGGCGGCAGCCGCAGGCGTCAGAGTGCCCGCTTTAGTATGGCTGAGCGCGGGCCTTGCGTTTTTCACGATGGCCTTTACCTGCTGGACGGCCTATGGAATACTGGGGGCGAAAAGAAGATACATATGGCTGCTTCCGGCCGCATCCGGATTTCTTTTTCTTGTACTCGCCGCGGCCTTCGCGATGGCCGTAACTGGAAAAAAAACGAAGTGGCGCTAACGTCGTCTGTTACTGAACCACAAGATAGCCTGCTTCAACTGCGTATTGAATAAGCCGGCGCAGGAAGTCGAGATCCGTTTCAGGAAATGCGAGACCGCTCCCTTTTAAGGCAGCTTCCGTATTTCTCGTATCAAAAGTCAGATGATCGTTTAAATATCCCAGATACGGCTCGAGCATGCCGAACACGAATTGTTCGTTCGGACCCAGTTCCTCTTTGGAAAATTCTTCAGGATCGATAATTTCGATGGATGGCAGCTGAGGGTATTCCTCCGCCGCAACGTTGATCAGCATTTCGATAGTCGGCTGGCGCCGCGTGACGAGATGATAGGTTTTGCCCACAGACTCAGGCAGGAATGCGATATGAACCGAGGCGTTGGTCACAAAATCGATGGGCACTATATTAAAAGAATTGTCGAGCCGAGTCGGCAGCCGTTTAAGAATCCCGTGAGCGAAAAGTTTCATAAAGGGATAAATCACGTTGAACTCGGAAACTTCCCCCGTTTTTGAGTCCCCAACGACGATACTCGGACGGAAAATCGTAGCCGGAAGTCCTCCTGCCAGCGCTGCACGGACCTCGTTTTCTGAAGCGTATTTACTTGATTCGTAGAAGTTAGCAAAGGAGGGCTCTCGAGGCAGTTCGTCTTCCAGAGAACAATAGGTTTGGAGACTTCCCGCCACGAAGGCGGTGCTGTAATAATAAAAGCGTTCAAGGCAGCCCTTTTCGCGCAAAAGCGCCGCTATTTTGAGGGCTTCGCGTGTTCCGCCGAGGTTCACTTGGTTGCAATCCCGCTCAGAACCGTTCAGAGCGGTGAGCGCCGCGACATGAAAAAAGTGGGTTACGTCTCTCGCCAGGGAAACGTGATCGTCAGGGCTCAATCCAAACAGAGGAAGGGTGATATCGCCTTCCATAACCTGCACCCGCGTACCGACGAGTTTATCCAGCCCCTTAGAAGCCAGAATTTTCCTCGCCCGGTCGACGTGAGAGAGGTTTTTCCTTCCGCGAATCAGGAGATAAATTTTAGCCTCGGTTTTCAGAAGCAGTTCAGAGACGAGTTCGCGTCCGAGGACGCCCGTGACGCCCGTAAGAAAAATACCGCGTGCGTTAGCTTTCATATTTCTCCACTGTCAGACAGATGTTTTGGCCGCCAAAGCCAAATGAGTTGGATATAGCCGTTTTCACGGAATGCTTTCTGGCCTCGCGCGGTACATAATCAAGATCGCACTCGGGATCCGGTTCGTTAAGATTAATCGTCGGGGGGATTATAGAGTCCCTTATGGCCCCAAGACAACTCATGAATTCTACCGCGCCCGCGGCCGCCACCATGTGCCCCAGCATGGATTTGATCGAGCTCATGGGCGGAACCTTTTCTCCGAAAAGGCCTTTGACCACGCGGGTCTCGATCACATCGTTTACTTTGGTCGCAGTTCCATGCGCGCTGATGTAATCGACATCAGCCGGTGAGAGCGAGGCTTTTTTGAGGGCAATTTCGACTGCCCGGCGGGCTCCTTTACCTTCCGGATCCATATCCGTCAGGCGGTACGCGTCGGACGTGGCGCCATAGCCCGTAATTTCTCCGTAAATAACCGCACCCCTAGCAAGCGCGTGAGATAGCTCCTCCAGAATCAATACCCCCGCCCCTTCCGCGAGAATGAAGCCATCGCGGGTTTTATCGAAAGGGCGGGATGCCGTCTGTGGACTGTCATTTCTCGTCGAAAGAGCGGTTAAAAGGCTGAATCCCGTCAGACCTAAGGGATGTAATAGCGAATGAGATCCTCCCGTCATCATGACATCCGCGTCGCCTCTCCGGATCTGTTCGAAAGCCTCGCCGATAGCCTGAGAAGAAGCCGCGCACGCGGTAAGGCAATTAGAAGCAGGACCCTCGATGCCGTAGCGGGCCGCGAGGTGGGTGACCGTCATAAACGGCTGAATTTCGAGTTCCCTCCGGGCACTCTGTAAACGACCCGCGAACTCGATATAGTGTGCTTTGTCGACCAGTGAGTTTTCATCCGTTGAAATAGCCTGAGACACGCATTCAGCGAAGGATTCGAAGTCATGCCCGCTGTCTCCTGCGCCGAAATAAATACCAAAACGCTCCGGATCACCGGCGCCTTTTGAAAGCCCCGCGTCGGCCATAGCCTCATCGGCAGACGCCAGCGCAAAAAAAGTCCCGCGTCCGGCTTGCTCGAGCGCAGGTTCCTTTGTTTTCCAGGACTCAAAAGGGAAACCTGTCACCTCGCCTGCAATTCTCGTCGGAAAACAGGCGGCGTCGAAAACTGAAATTTTTTTTATGCCCGACCGGCCTGCCTTCATCCCTTCCCAGTTTTCCTTCCAGCCAAGTCCGAGACAGGTCACCGCACCCATGCCTGTCACCACCACACGCCGTCCGGTAAAACCATTCGTGCTTTTTTTGTCAGACATGACTGGCAGCAGGCCTCTCCGCCGATTTCTTGAGAACAATAGAAGCGTTCTGTCCTCCGAGCCCGAATGAGTTGAGGAGTATGTGCCGGACACTCCGTTTTACAGCCTTTCCGGTCACGAAAGGAAGACTGCATCGGCTTGCCGGCGAACGCAGATTTAGGAGAGGCGGCACAGTATCTTCGCGCATCATTTGAAGAGCCGCAGCAATTTCGATCCCGCCAGAAGCGTAAATCGTATGTCCTGTGACTGGTTTCAGAGATGTGATGGCAACACGGGCCAGAGACTTTCCAAAAACAGACTGAAGCGCTTCGGCTTCTTCGATGTCCTGTTGAGGAATGCCGCAGCCGTCTGCGACGACGGCGTCAATGTCGCCCGCCGATAACCCTGCATCCCTTAGAGCATGATTTATGGCTCTTTCTTTCGCAAAGCGCGAGAATCCATGTTCCGTTCCAAGGGGTTGGTTTTGGGCTGAGGTCCCGAAACCGGCGATTTCACCGTAAATCTGCGCTCCGCGCTGCCGGGCAAGGTTGTATTCCTCAAGAACCACAATGCCCGAACCTTCGGCCGGTATCAGGCCGTCATGGCTGACATCAAAGGGAGTATAACAATCAGCGCCGCCGTTCTTTCCGCTAAGAAATCCAAGCATGCTCAGGCGCGACAAACCCAGAGCGTTAATCTTCGAATCGGTTCCTCCTGCAAGCATGCGGTCGGCGTCACCGCGTTCAATGATGCGGGAAGCCTCACCAATGGCCTGGAGAGCGGCCGCTGAAGAGGTTGTAATCGTATTATTCGGACCGCGCAAGCCATGAGTGATCGAAATATGACAGGCCGGCATGTTGGGAAGGTATTTCAAAAACCAAAGAGGAAAAAGAGCCTTGATTCCGTCCGTTCCGAACTTTGCCATATCGAAACGGCCGTCAGGGGCGATACCGCCGCGGATGCCCATTCCCAGTTCGTCGAGCTCGCTGTTGATAATTCCCGCGCCGATGCATACGCCAAAGGAGTCTCGGTCGATCATCGTCATGTCCAGATGCGAGTCGGACAGGGCAAGACAGCTCGCGGCAACCGCTATTTGAATGTCTCTCGACATGAGTTTTATGGATTTACGCTGAGTGATGTAATCCTGCGGCCTGAAATCCAGAACTTCGCCCGCAAGTTTGGGAATAAAACCATTGAGCTCCATACTCTGGATAGCGCGTATAGAAGAACGCCCTTCCAGAGCAGCCTTCCAATAAGCCTGCCACCCCTTCCCCGAAGGGGTCACTAATCCTAAACCCGTAACGGCAATGCGGCGCTTCATGGGATACGAGGAAGTTTGAAGTTAGTCATGTCTGATTTTGGATCTGACGCTGTAGTGATCCATAAAACCTCTGTGGAAAGTAATGGAGCCCCTTCCTGGCAGCAACGGCCCTGCGTTCATGAGAAGAATGGTGCCTTCCACAGCTGTTTCACTGTCTTTTATGACTCGGGCCTGGATCCAGGCGCCTTCGCTTTTCAGCTGGTCGGACCAGGCTTCGACCTCGACCAGATCTCCGGGTTCAAGAGCCTTTAGGAAGGTAACGGAATCGATTTTAGCAAATACGAGATTCTGGGAGAAATCTGATTCCAGCCCGAGAAGCAGCCCACCCGTTTGCGCCATCATTTCGACAGCAAGAAAACCGGGAAAAACATCAGAAGAAGGGACACGGGAGCGGACGAGAGATCGACGGCCTTTTCTTATTTCCACAATCTCTTCAATTAAAATCCAACGCATGAATCAGCTGGCTCCCCGATTCCGTCACAGTGCCGGACTACGCTGGCGGGCGCTTTTACCGTTAATTTCAACTTTACCGATGCTTTGTGTCAGGACTTGGTAATGCCGGACCTGATGAGATGGAGCTTTGGACACATTAAGGTTCAGAGTGTCTCAAAACTCCTTAGAAGGTACGATTCTACCTGAAAAATGGTGGGACGCAAGTCTTTAACCGGGTGGCCAAAGATCGCATTAAGTATAGTACCCGAGTTCAATCAGTGGGAGAAAATGCCTTGCTGGTCAGGAGGTCTTGGCGTTTTTAGCCAGGCGGTCTTCAACGTAATTGATGACCATCTGAACCGTGAAGCACTCGGCAAGTTTTGAAACCTGCGGGTCTTTGGCAAAGGTATCAACGTCCATATAGGGAACTTTGGTCCTTAGTTCGTTTAAGCCTTCAGGAGTAACGATGCCGCTTTTAATAAAGCGCTCGTCATTCAGGATATTTCCAGGGAAGAGGTCGCCGCTCGGGATCTTGATATCGAACGCTTTTTCAAGCCGGAAGATAATATCGATGAAATCGATCGATTCGGCACCGAGATCGCGGGTTAGCGAAGCTTCAGGCAGGACTTCCTCCCGGTCTACGCCCAGTGCATTTGCCAGTGTCTCTTGGATCTTTTCTAAAATTTGCTTATCCATTCTTGCTTCTGCCTCCCTAAAAAATGCTATAAATTAAACCTTCGGTACAACAGTTCGGCGACTGCCGTTTTCTGTCCCTCATTTAAAAGACGGGCTTTCCAGTTTATGTCTTCAGCCGTTGCGGTTCTTTCCAGGACAATGTCCCAGGCCGCTCCCGGTTTAAGAAACGATGAGAATTTTGCCCTTTTTACCTGCCACAACTTATTTCTTGAAGATGCTTGATCAAAACTATCTTCGGCGTGGTCCGCTATCTTTTTAAACATATCCAGTATCAGAACTCCGGGCAAAACCGGGAATTCCGGGAAATGATCCTGAAACAACTCGAGATTGTAAGGCACCCGGCCGTTGGCTTCAACGTTTCCGCTTTCGTCTGTCTTTATAACAGAGGGACCTAGAAGACCAAGATCAAGAACACTTTGCTTCATTTGATGCCGCCAGTACGGGAACGCGCTCAAGAACGAAAACCCCGTTCAAAATATTCATGCCTGCCAGCCTGGTGCTGGCCTGCCGATAGTATGTCGGCAAAACGCCGAAGCCTTGAAAAAAAGAGAGCCATTCGTCTTTGCTTTTAAAGTTTCGGGGATGTCCGAAAAATTCAAAATTATAGAGCTGATCTCTCAGAATCGTCCAGAGGCGGCCCAGAGGGTGGTTATAAAGGTCTTCCACCACAACTACAAAACGCCGGGTAACGCGGCAAACCTCTCTAAACACTTCTTCGATATCGCTTATGTGATGCAAGACTGTAATCAACATGCTCACATCGTACGAATTATCGGCGAAAGGAATCTTGCCGCCGCCGTACAGGACAACAGGGCTTTTCTGAAAGCCCGGTTTGATGACATCGAGGACCGTGACGTGATGACCGCGGCGGCGGAGCGGTTCACTGTAAAATCCCCAGCCACCTCCGACGTCGAGAATACTGCTCGGCACGGGTATCTGATTTTCAAAAAGTCGCACCAGAGTCTCCGCTCGTGTCTCGAGCGATCCTGCGGCATGATTCTTTACGACATAATCCAGCAGCCGACGCTGTATTTTCCGAATCCGGTTTACGCTCAAAAGAGCCTCTATCAGCTTGTACTTGAGCCGGGGATTATAACACAGTATCCGGCAAACCCAAATGTTTTCATTTGACTTGAGGGGGCGGGATCACTTATTAATTGCAGCGTTAGTAAGTGCTTAGAAAAGACTCACGATAACGGGATATTTCATGACTCTCCTCCAAACGCCTTTAAAGGGAAAAACAGCCTTCATCACGGGAGCTTCTCGCGGAATCGGCAAGGCCATCGCCATACGGCTTGCCGGCCTCGGCGCCGACATCCTCGTGAATTATGTCCGAAACGAAGAGGCTGCGGCGGAAACGGTCAGGGAGCTGGAAGCAATCGGCGTCCGGGCAGTCCCCTATCAGGCCAATGTGGGAGACCCTGCCGCCGTCAAGAGCCTGGTCGAATACGGCGTCAAGGAGTTCGGGGGAGTCGACATCCTCGTTCACAACGCTGCCATGGGCGCCTTCAAGCCCGTCCATAAGCTTAAAGCCAACCAATGGGATTTATCTTTCGATATTAATGCAAAAGCGTTTCTGTTTCTCGTCCAGGCGGCTTTGCCCTCCATGGAGTCCCGGGGAGGAGGGGTTGTGATCGGGTTGTCCAGTCTCGGTGCTCACCGCTTCATTCCCAACTACGGCGCCGTGGGTCTTTCCAAGGCGACTCTCGAAACCTTGATCAAGTATCTCGCCGTAGAACTGGCCCCGAAAAATATTCGGGTAAACGGTGTTTCGGGCGGGCTTGTGGACACGGACGCGGTCAAATTCTTTCCTGACTTTGATCAATTCAAGAAACAGGCCGTAGGAAAAACTCCCGCCGGGCGGATCGGGAAGCCTGACGATCTTGCCCGCATTGTCGCCTTTCTCGCTTCTCCCGAATCAAGCTGGATTGTCGGACAGACCGTCATCGCCGACGGCGGCCTTTCCCTTATTTAGACTTTTTCCCTTGAGCGGCGCAAAGCCGTGGCGTGATACATTTTCTGTAATGGTTCTTTCGAGCGTGAACTCCCTTAGATAGTCAATCCCCCCAGCCTTGGTGCCTCCGCCTGAAAGCTTGTATCCCCCAAAAGGCTGACGGCCGACGATGGCCCCCGTCTGGGCCCGGTTAATATAAAGATTCCCCGCATCAAAGCGTTCCTGCGCCATTTCTATATGAGATGGCGTCCGGCTGAAGACGGCCCCTGTAAGGGCAAACTCCGAGTCATTGGCTTTCTCCAAAGCTTCTTTGAAACTTGCCGCGCGCAGAACGCATAATACAGGGCCAAAGATTTCTTCTTTGAGAAGCGCTGACCCCGAAGGCAGATTACCGATGATAGTGGGCGGCACATAAAATCCTTTTAAGGGCACCTCTGCAGCTTGGCTCAGAATGCTTCCCTCTTCTTTTCCCGTCTCGATGAAAGAGAGAATCCGCTCTCGTGCAGCGGCATCAATGACGGGCCCGCACTTGAAGGCGGTATCAAGCGGAGAGCCGGCTGCGAAAGCAGGCAAGGCTTCTGCCAGGCGTTTCATAAAAACGTCATAAATCGAATCAAGGAGAATCAACCTCGAAAGAGCCGAACACTTCTGGCCGGCGTAGGAAAAAGCGGCATGAAGCACCGCGCTCAGAGCCTGGTCCAGATCCGCAGAACCATCGACGATAGCGGCGTTCTTTCCTCCCATTTCCACGAGGCATTTGGTAAGCAGTTTTTTATCACTTCTTTTTTTTGCGGCGCTTTCCAAAACCTGGAGTCCGACTTCTTTCGAACCTGTAAAAGCAATGATAGCGGTTTTGGGATGACTCACTAGAGCCGGCCCGATTTCTTCGCCCTCGCCGGGTAGAAAATGCAGGACGCCTTCAGGAACTCCGGCCGCGCAGAAAGCCTGGTAAACGAGCCAGCCGCAATAAGACGACTGTTCGGCGGGTTTCATGACAACCGTATTTCCGCCCATAAGAGCGGCTGCAGTCATCCCTGTCAGAATCGCTATCGGAAAATTCCAGGGGGCAATTACGACGCAAACGCCCCGGCCCCGTCTCCTCAGAAAATTTTTCTCCTGAAAAAGATCCTCGGTGATCCTGTCTTTAAACAGCTGCTCGCCGTGGTACGCGTAAAACTCCAGGAAATCAATCGCTTCGACGATATCGGCATCGGCTTCGCGCCACGTTTTACCGACTTCATAAATCTCCGCGGCTGCAAGTTCGTAACGCCGTTTTCTCATCCAGGCCGCCGCTTTGCGCAATGTCGCGGCTCGTTTCGCGGACGGAGTTTGATTCCAGGCTTTGAAAGTCTCATGAGCTTCCTCAACGGCCTGATTTGCTTCCTCAGGCGTGGCGCTCAAGACCCGCGCGACAAGCGTCTCACCATCTATCGGCGACACGGTATCAAAGTGCGGGCCTTTACGCCTGGCTTTGCCTCCTACGACAACAGGCAGATAAGCCCCGAATCCCTTCGCTTCGTTATGAAGCGCATCTGTTAAAGACGCCCGGACCTCTTCTTTATGAAACTGGGATAATGGCGTCGGGGTGTAGAGCCCGTGCTCATTTGATTTTAATGGCGCGGCTGGCGCGGGCATGGCCGGCGGATCAAGAAGCTTACCCGCCTGCGACGGATCCTGGATGCCCCGCCTTATGAAAGATTGCGTGGAAACATTTTCGAGAAGTCTGCGGACGAGATAAGCCATGCCTGCTACAGGTTCACCGATCGGCATGTAAATCCGGGGACGGCAGCCCGCAGCGTGCTTTAAGGCAGACGCAAGCGCGGCTCCCATTCCGAAGAGAAGCTGGACCTCAAACCGTTCTTCACTCAGGGATTTTTCACGGGCCCAGACCAGTGCATGTGCAAGAGATCTCACATTATGAGTTGCGACGGCCAAACGTATCTGCGGGGATTCGTCCATGAGACGTTCTGTGATTTTTTCAAAAGTGCGATCAGTATCCGATTTTTGAGTCCACACCGGAATGGGCCAGTTCAGGTCCTGGGCTTTCATGATTTCCGTATCCCAGTAAGCTCCCCTGACGAGACGGATCGTGACGGGCACGTTCGCTTTTCTCAGCCAGGGAAGAGTCCGCTCAAGCGCGCTTTCCGCGTCCTTCAAGTAGGCCTGCACCACGATGCCGAGCCCGCAGGAAACGCCGTCCTGTTCGAGAAGGTCATGGATGATACAGAGCGTTAAATCGCGGGCCTCATAATCTTCCATATCGATATGGAGAAAAACCCCGTTCTCGCCTGCAGTCTTGACGAGACGCATTAGACGTTCCCTCACCCGGCGGCTCGAACCTCGAGGATCGAGCGCGTCGAAACTAGTGTCGAGAGCTGAAAGCTTTACTGAAATATTCTGCTTGGAGGGTCCGAGCTGTAGAGAACCGATTTCCCGGATGAGTTCCGCGTACCGGTTTTCATAGATAAGCGATTCCGCATCGCTTGCCGTCTTTTCACCGAGGAGGTCGATCGAAAGATTGTATCCTTCGCGGTCAAACTCGAGGACTTTGGCGCGCGCTTCTTTTTCATTGTGTGCACCGATGAACAAAGCTGCAATGCGGACATAAAGGCGTTCTGTGACCAGAGCCACGGCATGTTGAGTCAATAATCTGGGCCGGGTAAGCGCCAGACCGGCGCGCAGAACAGCCGGCAGCCTATGTTCGGAACTCGGGAAATATTCCTGAAGATGCCGGACGATTTCATCCGCACCATGAAGGGACGGGTAAACATCGATAAAACGAAATGCGCGGGTCTTGAGTTCTTCGTCCCCCATGCACCAGTCGAGAAGGTCCATTTCCCAGCGGTGCTTTTTTCTCAGGAGCGACTCTTCACGGCGGGCATGTTCCAGGATTGAAAGGCCGAGATCCCTGATTTTCTGTTCCATGAGGCTCATATAATAAGATTAAAGAAGGACGGGCCAAGAAGCAAGAGCGATGACGGATAACCATCCAAGCGGTAGTCCCTTTGCCTGCAGCTCAGGGACTTCCTGGCCTGGCTTATGCCCAGGCACTGAATCGGCGGGATTCAAAGATTAACCCGTACGATTCTGGGAGAAGCTTGTCGCTTCTCTCAGGATCTCCTAGGCCTTTTGAAACATGCGGAATAACTCTTCTTCCGTGAAAACAGGTTTGCCGGCAGGAAAGACGTTCTCGTTCACATGCTTCGTGGTTTTCATACCTACGAGCGCTGTAGTGATTCCGGGCACCGATCTCCCGAACTGGATCGATTTCTGCGCCGAAGTGGGAAACGCCTCGAAGTGAGGAGCAAGGAAATCAGGAAAAGGGCCCGCCAGGTGGGATTGCATGAGCGAAGCGCTGGCGATGACAATCACATCAAACCGGCGTGCAGCTTCGAGGACCGGCACACTGCCCGGGCCCACGCCTTGATTCCGGACAACCCAGGCCTCCGGCATCGCGAGATTAAACGGAAGCTGAATGACACGGAAGTGATGGCCTTGCCCGCCGGCCTCCCGCGCCAGAATGTGCAGGTCCTGCAAAGAAAGATAATCCGCCTGGTCGGCTTCTACGCGAAATCCGTTCCAGGTCGCGGTCCCATAAAACCGTATTTTACCTTCTTTGACTTTTTCCTCGGCCCATTTGAAGGCCTCCAGCATCCTCGCCCTGAAGGCAAGAGGTTCCACATCGCTTAACTGGGTTTCGGGATTATGAATGTAGTAAATATCGATTGTCTCGACACCGAGATTGCGCAGACTGGAGGAAAGCTGATTTTCGAGATAGGCTGGAGTCATCGCGTGGCAGCCTTGCGACAAATCGCTCTTTTTCAAAAGCCCTTTGTCCAGATAGGTCTCTTTGATATATGCCAGCGGGTCGCTTGGGTAACTTCCATCAAAGGGAATATAGCCGCCTTTGGTGCAAAGAATGATTTCATCCCTTTGAATGGTTCCCGATTCAATGAGTTCTTTCAGGGCCTTCCCGAAACTCCGCTCGCTGCGCTGCGCCCGGTAATTGGCGGCCGTATCGACCACATTGACACCGCTCATGAGTGAAAGCTTAAGCGATTCCTGATACATCAGATCTGTCGCGTCGTCGGGATTTCCGAGATAACTGCCTATGCCGATGGAAGAAAAAAAGAGACCAAGCGCATCGCGGAAATGATCGGGATGAAATGAGGCGAATCTTGCTTTATACCGGCTGGTACCTTCTCGTGTCGCATAGCCTGGAATCATAGGTTTAAGCCTCCTCCTGGGACGTTTTTCTGCGAGGACGGCCCATGATAGCACGAAGCAGAGCAAGCACAACCAGGAAAGCCGATGCCGCATAAGGGACAAGCCATCCCCCTTTACTGAAAAGGGTTTCTTTTCGTGCCAGTGTTATGTTATCGGTTTTGATACCCCGGATAAAGGTCTCGTTCCCCTCGTCGTCCCGTACCGTCGCCGTTACTTTTCCCGTGTTTGTGATGAAGGCCGAAACGCCCGTATTGGCGGCTCGCACAATGGGGAGCCCATTTTCGACAGCTCGAAAAACAGAGGCCTGAAGATGCTGGAAAGGAGCGGCCGTCGGACCGAACCACGCGTCATTCGTAATCACTATAAGGAACTGCTTCTCGGGGCCTGCGAATTTTCGAGCCAGGGACGGGAAAACGTCTTCAAAGCATATCAACACCGAGAATAAAACATTCTTTGATTCCAGTTTGAATTTAGTGAACTCTTTTCCGGACAGAAAATCACTCACTCCGAGAGATTGAGCGAGCGGCTGGAGCCAGCCAAAAACGGGTTTGAGCGGAACGTATTCTCCGAAGGGTACCAGGTACATCTTATCGTAGCGGCCGAGCACTTCACCGCCGCCGCCGATGTAAAAGGCGCTGTTAAATGAACCTTTGCCGAATTCGTAATAGGGCGCCCCGATCACGGCGGGAATTTTCCAGTGTTTGAACCATTCAGTCACGATCCCCGCTTCCGGATCACGGTTGAAATAACCCGGGAAAGACGCTTCCGGCCAGACGATGAGATCCGGTTTTTCGTAGGCGGCGAGTTCGGTCAATTTCATATGAATATCCACGATCTGTTCCTGGGCCGTGGGTTCCCACTTGATCGACTGCGGAATGTTTCCCTGGATGAGCGCAACGCTTATGACAGGAGAACCGGTGCCGGGATCTTTTAGAATCTGACTGCCGTACCAGAAGTTTGTGGTGAATGCAAGAACGGCCATGAGCAGCAAAAAGGCGCGGCGGCGGGTAAATGCGTTTTTCGAAGCTGTGTCTCCTGAGGCGCTCGGAGTCAAAGCCTCCGCGATGAGAGCGTTGACAAATGCGATCAGAAAGCCGAGTCCATAAGCACCGAAAAAGGAGGCTGACTGGATGACCGAAAGATGGGACGCCTGAGAATAGGCGAGCAGGTTCCATCCCAGGCCGAAAACCGGGCATTCAGTCCTTATGATTTCTACCGTCATCCACGCCGCCGCTACCGCCGCCGCGCGGACAAAAGGAAAGCGTAGACCTTTGATGGCATAATGGAAAACACCGAAAAGCGTAAAGAACGCCGTAAGCACGAAAGCAACGAAGATCCAACCGAAAACGGCTACGTAGCGCAGCCAGAATATAGAAATCGAGAAGAAAAACAGACCGGTGACAAAAGATAGGCGGACGCTTTCTGCGAGAGAAGGCGATAGATTGAGACGGCGAAAAAAAGGAATGAGAGCAGCCCATGCAAGCGGGCTCAAAGAAGCACCTGGAAAAGAGAGGTTAAGAAGCAGGGCGGTAAGAACCGGGGCCGCCCATTTATTAGCGCCGGGCCGACAAGCGCGGACAGCCTTAGTCATTCAAACCGTGGCACTTTTTATATTTTTTCCCGTTACCGCACGGGCATGGGTCATTGCGGCCTACCTTGTCTTCGTTCCGGCGGGCGGTAACAGCCTGCGGTTGTCCCTGCCGGGGTTCATCTTCGGAAGATTCTCCGGAGAGAAGCGTGGACTGGCCCGTTGGGGCGGTCGCCTGGGCCGGAGGAGCCGACATACGCTGAGATTCAGGATGCAGATACTGGGCCTTGGCGGGGTCCATGGCGCTCGGAATTTTTTCTTCCTTGACGGCCTGCACCCGAAAAAGGAATTCCACAGAATCTTCTTTGATGCCGTCGACCATGGATTGAAAAAGAGCGAAGGCCTCTCTTTTGTATTCGATTTTCGGGTCACGCTGACCATACGCCCGGAGTCCGATACCTTCCCTCAGATTGTCGAGACTGTGCAAATGTTCTTTCCATTTCGAATCCATCATTTGGAGAAGAATATAAGACTCGAGAAATCGCATGCGGTTCGCGCCGAATTCGGCTTCCCGCGAATCGTATATTTTCCGAAGTTGTTCAAGGATGGCTTCCCGGATGAGGTCAATGTGTTCCGGATTCTCTTCAATGACAGATTTGAAATCCGTTCCAAATTTGTTTTTCAGGGCGTCTGCCAGTTCCTTGGGTTTGCGGTTCTCTTCCGACATGTCGGGATGAACGTGCGCAGCGAGAAGATCTTCGATAACGTCCTCGATAAAATCAAAAATATGTTCGCGTAGGCGGTCACGCTTCAGGACTCTATCGCGCTCGGTGTAAATCAACTCGCGCTGGCGGTTCATCACGTCGTCGTATTCAAGCAGATGTTTACGGATCTCGAAATTGCGGGCTTCCACTCTTTTCTGCGCGGTCTCGATTGCGCGGCTGACCATAGGGTGCTGGATCTCTTCGCCTTCCTCCATTCCCATTTTTTGCATCAGACCCGAAATACGGTCCGAGCCGAAAATTCGCATGAGATCGTCCTCGAGGGAGATAAAAAATTTGGAGCTGCCCGGATCACCTTGACGGCCGCAACGGCCGCGCAGCTGGTTGTCAATACGGCGGGATTCGTGCCGTTCGGTACCGATGACGGCAAGACCACCCTTATCCGCGACCCCTTTGCCAAGTACGATGTCCGTGCCGCGGCCGGCCATGTTTGTTGCGATCGTCACGATGGCGTCCTGGCCGGCGTTGGCGACGATTTCCGCCTCGCGTTCATGATATTTGGCGTTCAAAACGGTATGCGGCAGATTCTGCTTTGTGAGCATCCGGCTCAGCCTTTCCGATTTTTCGATCGAAATCGTACCCACAAGGACGGGCCTGCCTTTTTTATGCTCCGCGACGATGTCTTTCACAACAGCTTCGAATTTCTCTTTTTCCGTGCGGTAAATGCAATCGTTAACGTCGGCTCGAATATTGGGCCTATTAGGCGGGACAACTACAACATCAAGTTTATAAATTTTGTCGAATTCGACCGCTTCCGTGGCCGCCGTACCCGTCATTCCGGCCAGTTTTTTGTACATGCGGAAATAATTCTGAAAGGTGATAGTAGCAAGCGTCTGGTTTTCTCTTTCGATTTTGGCGCCCTCTTTCGCTTCGAGAGCCTGGTGCAGCCCGTCTGAGAAACGGCGGCCCGGCATAAGACGGCCGGTGAATTCGTCCACGATCACGACTTTGTCGTCCTTGACCACATAATCTTCATCTTTGTGGAACAGAACGTGCGCACGCAGCGCCTGGTTGATATGGTGGATGAGGTCGATCTGAGTGTTTTCATAGAGGTTGGTGACGCCGAGACGCTCTTCGCACTTACGAATGCCGTCGTCGGTTAAACTGACGGTATGGGCTTTTTCGTCTACGACATAATCTTTTTCTTTCTCCAGATAACGCATGATCTTGTCAATGCGGTAATACTTGTCTGTCGATTCTTCGGCAGGGCCCGAAATAATGAGCGGCGTTCTGGCCTCATCGATGAGAATAGAATCCACTTCGTCCACGATCGCGTAATAATGCCCACGTTGTACCCGTTGATCGAGACTCGACACCATGTTGTCGCGCAGATAATCGAAGCCGAACTCGTTGTTCGTGCCGTATGTGATATCGCAGGCATAAGCGAGGCGCCTGTCTTCGTGCTTCATATCGTGCTGAATCACGCCCACGGTCAACCCCAGGAATTCATAAATCGGCCCCATCCAGTCGCGGTCGCGCCGGGCGAGATAGTCGTTGACTGTAACCAGGTGCGCTCCTTGGCCCGCCAGAGCGTTAAGGTAGATGGGCGCGGTAGCGACGAGCGTCTTGCCTTCTCCCGTGCCCATTTCCGCAATTCTGCCCTGATGGAGAACGATTCCGCCGACCATTTGAGTATCGAAATGTCGCATTTTATTGGTCCGGCGAGAAGCTTCTCTGACAACCGAAAAAGCCTGGGGAAGAATATCCTCGATCGTTTTTCCCGAAGCCAGCATCTTTTTGAATTCGTCGGTTTTTGCACGCAGTTCAGCATCGCTAAGTTTTTCAATTTCAGGTTCGAGGTCCTTGATCTGGCTGACGAGCGGCCAGATCCGGCTAAGAGTGCGGAGATTTTGGGTGCCAAATATTTTCTCGAGAAAAGAGCCGATCATTTTTAGAGTCCTTTGCCGTTACTCGATACGTTCATCTTAAGATAAGCTTCAATAAATGGGTCGAGATCCCCGTCCATTACAGACTTTCCGTTGGAAGTCTCGTGATCGGTGCGGTGGTCTTTAACCATCGTATAGGGATGAAATACATAAGACCTGATCTGCGAACCCCAGGCTATTTCTTTTTTTTCTCCATATTGACTTTTTTGTTCCGCTTCCTTCTCGAGCCGCAGCTTCTCATAAAGTCTCGCCGTCAGGATCTTCATAGCGACAGCTTTGTTCTGATGCTGGGAGCGCTCGTTCTGGCACTGGGCCACGAGGCCTGTCTCTAGGTGAGTGATGCGCACGGCACTCGCAGTTTTATTGACGTGCTGACCGCCCGCCCCGCCCGCGCAGAAAGTATCAATACGGATTTCCGTGTCTTTGATCTGTATCTCGGGCGCGTCTTCGACTTCCGGTATCGCATCTACTGAAGCAAAGGTAGTATGGCGTCTTTTATTCGAGTCAAAAGGAGAGATACGTACCAGCCGGTGAACCCCGGCTTCAGCTTTCAGATAACCATAAGCGTACGGACCCTGGATCAAAAGTGTCGCGTTTCGTATTCCCGCTTCTTCCCCGGCAAGAAAGTCGATCATTTGCACTACGTAGCCGTGTTGTTCCGCCCAACGGGTATACATCCTGAGCAGCATTTCCACCCAGTCACAAGACTCCGTACCACCCGCGCCTGCGTTAATGCTGAAAATAGCGTTGTTTTTATCGAGAGGTTGGGATAGAAGGCGTTTGAATTCGAGGTCATTTACAGCCTTCTCTATGAGCAGCACTTCATCCTGCATTTCCTTGAGAGCTTCGGGCTGGCTCGAATCGAGGAGACCGAGAAGTTCTTTGAGGTCCGAGGCGGATTTAAAGGCGTAATTCCAAGGGTCAATAACTTTTTTCAGTGCCTTGAGCTTTTCAACAGTTGCCTGGGCCTGCTGCTGGCGGTCCCAGAATTCGGGTTCGGACATCTTCTGCGTCAGGGCCTCGGCCTCTTTCTCGAGTTGAGCGAGGTCAAAGATACCCCCTTATCTCATGGAGCTTCGCCAGGAGATCATTAAGCTTATCTTCAAGATGGGCAATGTGTTCCTGCATAATTTCGACAGTGTAACAGCGATTGGAAGCGGATGCAATAAAGCTCTTGACCGCATTTCTTCACTGCAGGGAGTCCGTCCCGCAGGCTAAAATCGCCTGAATTGGCAGTTGAATTTCCAGTGGCGGGGCAAACAGGCAAACGACGACCGTTTAGATAATGCCGTGGAGCGGTTTTCCTGGGGCGGCGAACCGGTTGACCCTTTCAGTAACCCGGGGGTCTTCCGCGAGAACTGGAGCGTGGTGAGTCTTGGCTCTCGCATCAATGATAAGCGAGCCAGAGCAGCCCCAGTGTTTGTATTTCGTAAAAGATCCCACGCCATACAGGTCATGCGACGGGTTAGACCGCGTAAAAGTGATCCAAATAAAGTTAGAAAGATTCCTGCTCGTAAACAAGCTGTCGTCAGTAACGATCAAAAGAGGCAGCCCGCCCAGCCCGCGAACTCCTTCCAGCAATTTCGCAAGATCCTCGATTTCGGAAGCAGCCGATACGTAACTCATAAACGGCCTCGCCTCGATCGCCGCAACCCCAGGCATGATTAAAGCGGGTTTCCTGAAACCGGAGGGAAGCCTGAATTCATCCGGAAGCGCTGTGAGCAGCTGCCGTCGCTGCGGGCCTGCCGCGGCGACAACAAGTTTCGAACCTTCATTCAAACCTGTTCCCGAGTAGTCAAGCGTATCCATGGTAGTCCGGGTCTGGAAATGCAGATCGCGGGTCCAGTCAACCCGTTCGAGCACATGGTGGAAAAAAGCCTGGCTATCCCCGACGTCAAGGTGAGGCGCGTCTTCTCCGGCTATAATGAAAAGATATTTCGCAAGCGAACAGGGTCCGTATCCGAGAATGGAATTCGCGAGGGTAAGTATCTCCTGCGGCCTCCTTTCCTTTTCGTAGGGCGTATATCTCTCACTGCCTATCGCAAGAAGAAGCGGGTGGACGCCCGCTACGTCGACAGCATGAACCGATTTGACACCCGGGATTTCCACAGGAAGCATGGGTCCCGCTATTTCCTGCACCAGCTCTCCAAATATACTATCCTCCTGCGGAGGCCGGCCAACCACGGTAAAAGGCCAGATCGCGTCCTTCCGATGGTACACCCCATCGATGAGAAGGTACGGAAACGGGTGTTTCAAACTGTAATATCCCAGATGATCGCCGAAAGGACCCTCGGGTTTGGTCTCGCCCGGAAAGACCGTTCCCGTGATACAGAAATCTGCATCGGCAGACAGGACATAACCGTTCTTGCGTATATAACGAAAGTTTCGTCCGGCCAGCGCTCCTGCAAAGCAGACCTCCGGCATCCCCTGCGGCAGCGCCATCACGGCAGCAAAAGAATGCGCAGGCGGCCCTCCGACAAATATACTCACTCGAAGCGGTTCTCCGCGGTTCAGAGCAGCGTGATGATGGACTCCGATGTCCCGCCGTATTTGATAATGCAGGCCGGCTTCCCGGTTGGGTTCATAATCGTTACCCGATATCTGAATCCGGTACATACCGAGATTCGAGCTGAAAATGCCGGGTTTTTCCTGATTCTCGGTATAGACCTGCCCCAGAAGAATAAAAGCTCCGCCGTCTAAAGGCCAGCATTTGATCTGAGGAAGTTGATCAAGACGAGTCTGAGCGTGAAGAACAGGTCCGCTGCGGGAGCGTAAAGGAAGCGCCGGGAGAGCCCTAAAGGGCGCTTCAATAGTATGGAGGGGGTTTTTCAGCAGTTCCCGCGCATCGGCCCTGAACCTTACCAGTCTTTTGACACTTTCGAGAGTACGTCGAAATATAAATCGCGCGCGTTCGGACGTGCCAAAAAGATTTGAAACCGCGGGAAAAGGACTGCCTTCGACACGCTCAAAAAAAACGGCTGGGCCACCGGCCTGATTGACCCGGCGCTGAATTTCTGCCATCTCGAGGTCAGGGCTCACCTCTTCCGCTATGCGCACGAGTCTGCCGGTTTTTTCGAGATCCTGGACGCAGTCTTTTAAACTCTGATATGCCATAGCGAACAAATACCCGGGTTGAAAGAGATTTCAAAATTACCCTCTTTTTACCGGGATGTAAAGAAAATGCTTCGGCTGGAAAGAAAACGGCGCCGCTTGATTCAGGCGGCGCCGCAAACTCGTTTAGACAATGCGGTTTTTCTTCATTTCGACTTTCATCTCGTACATGCGCTTGTCGGCGCGTTCGAGAAGTTTATCGATCGTCGTGGGATTCTGCGGGTCAAATTCGGCAATACCCGTGCTCATGGAAAGAGTAAAAAGTTTGTCGGGCTTCGCGTTATATTCTCCGATTTTCTCCTGAAGGCGGACGGTCATTGCCGTCGCTTTCTCTTCGTCTGTTTCGACCGCCAGAACTGCGAATTCATCGCCGCCCAGACGAGCAACCACATCGGCCTTGCGGAATGTCAGCTGCAGGACATTCGCAGTTTCGACGAGGGCCTGATCGCCTATTTTGTGGCCCAGTACGTCGTTAATGGCTTTCATGCCGTTCAAATCCACGAAGACAATCGTGAGAGGTCTTCCGTTTCTTTCGGCGATCTTAAGCTGTTGCTCCGCATGCGTGATAAAACCGCGTCGGTTGTACAAATCAGTAAGTTCATCGGTGAGCGAAAGATTTTGCACCTGAAGAAGAGTTTCTTCGAGTCTCTTTTCCATCTCTTTACGGTCGGTGATATCAAAGATCACGCCGTCGATCCATTTAAGCTCTTCTTTCTTATCGAAGTACCCCTGTCCTTTTTCATGAACCCAGCGGACGCTTCCGTCGGCATGACAGATCCGATACTCGAGAATGAAAGATTCGCGGTGGCCTACTCCATCATCGATCGCGTGCCGCACTTTTTCGCGGTCATCCGGATGGATGACATCGTGGTAAGCCATAATGCGGTTCTCGACGAGATCCCACGAGGTGTAGCCTGAAATGGCTTCAATGTGGTCGGTCATGTGAAGCATTGTCCACTTATCGTCGTTCAGGCACCGGTACACGGCACAGGGAATATTGGAGATAAGGGTTCTGAATTTTTCTTCGCTGCTTTCCAGCTGGGATTCAACGCGCTTTCGGGCGCTCACGTCGATGCCGACAAGAATGACTTCATCCAGTTTGCCTTCGGGACCGAGCCTGTTAAGCGACTGCCACACGAGAGTCCGTTTTTGGCCGCCCTTCATGACGTGGGCCAATTCGCAATCCTGAACGTCCCCTTTTTCAAATTGCCTGAAAAGACGGATAACCTGCTGGTAGTCGTCTCCAGGATAAAGCAGCTTCCACCAATTATTGACGAGTAACTCGTCGGCGCGATATCCGGTCAGTTTTTCACAGGCGGGGTTAATGAATCTCGGAGTTCCGTTAGGAGCCAGGGCGCAAACTGCCGCAGGCGACGCGTAGACGACCCAGACGGCGTAATTCCTAACTGTTTCAAGCTTATCGTTTTCTTTACCCTGGTTCGCTGCCTGATGGTCTTTCTTTTTGGCTTCGAATTTCAGAGAATTAATCTGATTTCGCAAGGTCACAATTTCTTGCGAAAGATCCGATTTTGACTTTTCCGGTTCTCCCATAACCCCTCGGCGCCTTTTTTTTAAAATAAATTCTATTTGGGCAAAAATGAACATTTGGCGGCAGCAAAATCGTTATTTATACCCACAAGCGACAACCTTCACAATAGTAGCACACGCTTTTTGATCTTAAAAGGCGGCCTGCCCAAATGTTAAGTGGCTTTTTTTAAGGGAGTGTTGAGGCTAAAAAGGCGGGAAAAGTTCGGCTTGAGCGGAGAGCCTGTTAAAGGGCGGGCGTGCTAAAAAAGGTTCGACTTTATTAAGCCCCAGTTTGCGGCACCAGACATGAAAAACGTCTTCGAGACTTTTCCAGCAAGGCCCTTCTCCCGAAAAACGGCGGCCGAAGCGGGCATCGTAAAGCTTGCCGCCGCGAACTTCCTTGATCCGCTCCATGATTTTTTCTTCCGCCAGCGGAAAATGGTTCCGGATACGCTCGAAAAAAACGTCCTTGGCGTGCCCGGGCAGGCGCAGCATCACCTGGTTTGCGTGCCGGGCACCTTCCTCGCGGGCACGTTTCAATATTCCCGCGATATCGCTGTCGTTCAATCCTGGGATGACGGGAGCGATATTGACTCCCACAGAGATCCCTGCTTCAGACAGTTTGCGGATGATTTCAAAACGCTTTTCAACCGAGGCGGCTTGCGGCTCGATGAGCCGGCCTGTTACTTCGTCCATAAAGGGAATGCTGATTGTCGCCCAGAAATGCGTGCGCTCATGGAGTTTTTGAAATAGATCAAGGTCGCGTGTGCAAAGATAAGACTTGGTTATGATGCCGCAGGGGTTTCCAAATTCGAGACACACTTCAAGACACTGCCTCGTAAGCCGGTAATGAGCTTCGATTGGCTGATAGCAGTCCGTATCTCCCGAAAAAACGACCATCTCTCCTTTCCAGTTTTTTTCATGAACGCCTGCCGCAGCAGCGCAGGCGCCTGTCTTTTTATGACCAGCTTTGTGTCAAAATCCGTCCCGGCCCCGAATCCCAGATACTCGTGCGTAGGCCGGGCATAGCAGTACGCGCATCCGTGCGAACATCCGCGGTAAGGATTCAGACTCCAGCGAAAGGCGAGATCCGGAGAATCATTGTGTGAAAGAATGGTCTTTGGCCGGTCCTCAAATATCTGAAGCTCCGCCAAAGGGTTCTCACCGTCGAAATACTCGGGCTCATACGAGGTAAAGGGATTGGGCGGATTGGTGATTTTTTTCATGACGTTTTTGAGGGGTGAATAAGTTTATTATGCGGCAAGTTCAACTTCAAGACAACTCCCTCATATTTCCTAACTTTTGGGGGCATGGAAATAGTTCCACACTGTCTCGGCGGAGGAGCGGGTCATGCCCGGAAGACCTGCCAGCTGCTCTACTCCTGCTCTCTTTAATTCATCAAGAGAATCAAAATGTTTGAGTAGTTCGACTTTTCTTTTTTCGCCGATGCCGTGAATCTCATCGAGTTCAGATTTTCCCACTCCTTTTTCCATGAGCGTCCTGTGATAATTAATCGCAAAACGGTGAGCCTCGTCTCGGACCTTTTGTAAGAGATGATTGGCCGAAGCATCGCGAGGGATCAGCAGATCCTCTCCCGCGTCGACCTCTCCCGCTAAAAGTTTTTTACCCGAATAGATGGTTTCAAAACGCTTGGCGATCGAAATCAATTCCGTATTTTCAAAACCCTGCTCTTTGAGCACTTCCGCAGCGGCGGATAAATGGCCCTTGCCCCCGTCGATCATGATGACATCAGGAATGAATGATTCGCGGCCTTCTTTAATACCCACGAGCATTCTTCTCACGGCCTCCTGGATCATGGCGTAATCATTGATCCCTTTGACCGTACGAATTTTATAGCGCCTGTAGTTGATTTTATCCGGGAGTTCGCGCTGAAAAGCGACCCGGGACGCCACCGCCTGGTCTCCCTGGATATTCGATACGTCGAAACAGACAATTTTTTCGGGGAGTTTTTCCATTCCAAGTATTCGTTTCAATTCCAAAGTCGCCGTAAGGCCGATGCCGCCTTCAGGCTTGTGCAATGAATATCTTTTCTTTTTCAACTTACCGAGCGCTGCGATCTGCTCCTTGAAAAACTGCGCGTCTTCAAAGCGAAACTCGCGGGCCGCCTGCTGCATGCGTTCATTCAGGTAGTCGACGAAGCTCTTTTTCCCTCCGCCCAGAAACTGCCGGACCTCGTCGACCAGGGCATCGTATTCGGGCTTTACTTCGGGCTTGATGCAGGGCGCTATACACTGGCCGATGTGATAATAAAGGCAGGCAGTTTTCGGCAGACGCCGGCATTTCCGGATTGGAAAGAGATCGTTCATCAGACTTACGGCTTCCCGCAAAAGCTTGGCGTCTGTATAGGGACCATAATAAATAGCGCTCTTGTCTTTTCGGTTACGGGTAACGACAAGGCGGGGAAACGCGTCGGACGTGATCTTTAAAAGCGGAAAACTCTTATCATCCTTGAGTTCGGCGTTGTATTTCGGCATGTACTGGCGCACCAGCTGGGCTTCGAGAAGCAGGGCATCTACTTCGGTCGAGGTCTCGACATAGTCGATGCGCTGAACATGACTCATCAGAACGACAATTTTTGGGAACTGCATCTTGTTGATGAGATAGGAGCGGACGCGGTTGCGAAGAACCTTCGCTTTTCCGATATAGAGGATTTCGCCTTCGGCGTCTTTCATGAAATACACGCCGGGCTCGAGCGGCATGTTGTTGACGGTTTCTCTAAGATGGGCCATCGGATCGGATGACAAGCGATTATCCTCCGGTTGCGCGCGGCTTTTTCCTTTTAAAGATCAAGGCGGCAGCGGCATGTACTTCTTCGGCTCTCAGGAAAAAACAGCAGATGAAATAAACCAGGCCGCTGAGAGTCATCGTCGAGAACAAACGCAGCCCCTGTTCGAGCAGCTTGCCACCCGGGGCGATTTCTTCCATAAACCCGTAAAAGAAGAACGCGAAAAACGACATGACTGTTCCGGCGATACAAATCTTGGCGAACGATACGACGATTTCTCTGACGGGGAGCCTGAGAGTTTTTCTGTGAAGAACGATCGCCAGGTAAAAAAATTGAACGATACCTGAGATAGTCGTCGCGAGAGCCAACCCTGCTTCCTTAAGAGGCCACATAAGAATCAGGTTAAAAGCGAAATTAACTGCGAGCGCGATCATCGTACTCTTGACGGGAGTCTTTGTGTCCTGAGAAGCGTGAAAACCCGTGGTTATAATTTTCTGGCCTGAGTGAGCGAAGAGACCAATGGCGTAGCATAATAGTACCTGGGCCGTCCTTCTCGTTGACTCCGCGTCGAACTCCCCTCGCTCAAACAAAAAACGGACAATGGGTGTACTAAGCACGATGAGGCCTGCGGAGCACGGTATGACCAGAAGGAAAATGCTGCGAAGGGCGAATGAAATATTTTTTTCTGCGAGTTGCGTTTTCCCTGCTGCAATCTGACTTGCGATGGCCGGTAAAAGCGCCGTTCCCATTCCTACGGCAAAAAGACCAAGAGGCAGCTGCATGAGACGGTTTCCGTACCATAAACTGGAATTTGCTCCTGGGCCGATCCAAAAGGAAAGCGTCATATCTACCATCAGATTAATCTGCATGGCTGCAAATCCCAGGGTCACGGGAAGCAAAAGAGCAAATACTCTTTTCACATCGGGGTAGGCGCGGTCCCAGATCCAGCGGAAGGTATAACCGATCTTTAATAAAGAAGGCCACTCGACTGCCATCTGAACAACCCCCGCAAAAAGCATGATGCCGGCAAGCATGCGCAGCTGATACGCTTGGCCTTTATCCGCGAAAACCGTCACCCACAGAGTCCCGGCAATCCAAATGATATTCAGGGCAACCGGACTGAATGCCGCGCCAAAAAAGTGTCGGTGGCTGTTTAAAACTCCCATCCATAATGCGGAAATTGATATCAAAGCTAAATAAGGAAAAAAGAACCGTAAAAAATCGATAATCAACTCGACCCGGGCAGGCATAACGCCCCATTCGAGCACAGCAGCCAGTGCGATTTCGATAAAGAACAGAATGACCACGAATGCGGTGACCATAAGAGTCAGCATGATATTGGCAAATCTGAAGGCTTCTTCGCGGCCTTTCTGTTGAAGGATTCCACTGTAAATAGGTACGAATGCGCTATTTAGCCCGCCTTCGCCAATGATTCTTCGGAAGAAATTCGGAATCATGAAAGCGTAGAGAAAAGCATCGAGCTGCCAGGTTGTTCCAAATGCTTTGGCACTCACGATATCGCGCACCATTCCGAGCAGCCGGCTCAGGAGAGTCATGCTTCCCATGACTCCCGCAGCCTTGACTAGCTGCTTCTTTCCCGCACCCGCATGGTCGTTGACAGGCTCTGGACCCTGTGATAGATTGTCACAACTATTTTCAAAGGAAGAGGTTTTATCCATGCCGAATTCACGTTCTGCGATTAAAAGAATGCGCGCCAATGCGAGAAAACGGGACTGCAATCAGGCCACGCTCTCGGAATTGAAAACGATTTACAAAAAGCTTGGTACACTTGCTGCAGAACCTGCAAAAGCCAAAGAGTACGCTCAGCAGGTCATCAAGCGGTACGACAAAGCGGTTAACAAGGGAGCCATTCCCCGAGGCCGCGCTGACCGGAAAAAATCCAGAATCGCGCAATTTCTGACCAAGATTGAAAAGTCCAAGAAGTAATTTTTTCATTTAGACCCGCAAAAAAATCCCGGAATGCCCACTCGAATCACTTCAGGGGCTTCCGGGTTTTTATTTTTCCGCCGCTGACAGCTCGACGATCCATCTCTCCATGCCATATAAATCGGCAGTCTGGCCTGTTTTAATTGCCCAGTCAAGCTGGAAAAGCCTCTCAATGGCGGCTTCGATTGCTGCTCTCTTCATCCGCCGGACTTGTTGAAAGAACATGCGCGCCTGGTTCGGATAGATGCGGCACTTTTTCATGATGGCGTTATCCGACTCGCCTTCCTCGATAAGAACGGCCGTTTGCCAGAAGCGTTTGAGCTGCCAATTGATTAATCCGAGCAGCTGAATCAGATCGCCATCCCCCTTGTCGATTAAGTCATGAAAAAGGGCCAGGCTTTTTGCGGCATTTCCCGAAACCACCGAATCGATAAACGCAAACGTATCAGCTGTAGACCAGTTCTCCTCGAAGAGATCGATCATTTCATTGGTTATCTCAGGCTTGTCGCCGGAGTAAAGTATCAACTGATTCAGGATCGAATCGAGAAAAGATGGCGAATCACCGACTTCTGCCTCGACGCGTTTGCGCGCTATTGACGTCATGGTCTTTCCAAATTGCTTCAGCTTATCTTCGATATAACGGGAAGCGGAAGAATGACCTCGATCTTTGCCGAGTACCGAAGCTTCACCAAATTTAGCCACAGCATCATAGATCGGTGATTTTGCAGTAATGGAATCCGACTCGAAAATCAGGACTGTATGCTCGGGCTGCGCGGAAAAGAAGCTAGTCAAGGTTTCAACATCGTCTTTTTTTAAGCGTTCACATTCACGGATTCTGAAAATCTGAGCGTCCGTCATAAACGGAAGCGTCCTGGCCTGAATAAGAATTTCTTGAAGCGTGGTGTCTTTTAGATAAAAAGTCTGGCGGGAAATATTCTGGCCGAACTTCTTTTCGGACTCAGCAATAACGTGCTTGTACCGCTCGTCGGTGAGAAAAGAATCTCCTGAAAAAAGAAAGACCTTTTTGATCATGAAAGGGAGGGGCCATAGGTTATAAAAAAATAGAGTCTTACCAGTCTTCGACGATGCGGTCTACTACATTGCGGGCAAGGTCTTCGACAACCCGCTCCGAAGCAGCCTTACGGCTGATGTCCTTGAAGTCATTAACGAAATATTCCTCTTCCCCGGAGAAACTTGGCTCTTCCCATATAGTCTCACCTGTCTTACCGTCTTTTAAAACGAGACTGAGGACGATATAGAGCCGGAACTCCTCGACTTCTTCGAGACTCGTGAAACGCAGTCCATCCTGTTCAAAATCAATCATGTCAGCTTCCAGAATCGCGTCTGCGTTTTCTTTTTCGACAATTTTCAAATTACCGTCAATCTGCAGCCGTCGTATGATGGCATTCGTAATATCCATCTCCAACCCTGGTACATAAACATAAACTTCCTGAATGGGAACCTTGTTTTTAACAGTGTCGATGTAAATCGTTTTGATGTTCTGGGGAAGGGTCGTTTTCTGAGTGTAACCGCAGTTTGTGACACTAAAAGCGAGGAGTACCAGAGACACCCAATATTTGATTCTTGTCATTGCTGCAGCAAACCTTAATTAGAAGCGCTCTATTTCCTTGGTCAGGAAATCTTTGCGCAGTTCAAGTTGGGACAAGCGGTCTTCGAGGCGGCCCTTTTCTGTCAGTAAATCCTGAGCTGATGCTTTTGAGCCCGTGCTTTTCACCAGCTGGTCGATTTTGTTAATTCTTTTCTCGATTATTTCCGCTTCCTTTGTTTCCAGATCGCCTTCTTTCTTGATCAAATCCCGGAGTTCTTCGCCGAGGTCTTTGAGCTCTTTAGAAAGGGTCTCTTCTTTATCGGAAAGGTTTTCTACCTTATGGTCCCAATTTTTGTCATCTTTCTTATTCTCAACTTCTCTTTCCACAGCGGCTTTCTCCGTGTCGAGGAGACGCTTCTGATGTGCACGGACGCTTTTTGCCTTATTCATTTTTTCCCGAAGTGTCGTTATTTCACCCCGCAGCAATTCCTCTTCGACCTGGAGGTCAGGGCTTAGCTGATCAGTTGAAGCGACACCTGCCAAGGCCTCGACTTTCTCTTCCGCGCGGGCAGGTTCGGCTGATTTCATGCGGTTCTGCACTTCGGAAAGCTGTCTGCGATATTCCTCGAGGTGTTTCGTTTCTTCATTCAACCGGTTGATAAGCATGTCTTTTCTGTCTTTGCTGGGAACAAGACTACGGGCGCTGTCGAGAGCATCTTCCATGAAGGCGTAAGGGACAGTGACTATTGAGGATCTGAACTTATACCCGCCCGACAGCGATGCTTTTGTTTTCAGGAGATCCAGTTCCTTCGTGAGATTATAAATTTCACGGCTGCGGGATTCGATCATGAGACCATCGAGTTCAATTTGCTCCTTCAGGTCTTTCGCCTTGTTTGCAAGTTCACCGTCGGCCGGGATTGACCCGGCCTCATTGGATAGTTTGGATTCCTTAGTTCGCCGGCCAAGGAAAAAATCGCGGGAAGCGTTAGCAATTAACCGGGCGGGAGCGGTTACAACATTTCCGGCCTGGGAAACAATTCCTTTTTCACCTTCTCTTCTCTCGAGAACACTTTCCAGTTCTTTCGATGATGCGGTAATACGATCATGCCTATCGTTGATATCTTCATACGCACTTCGGATTTCTTTTTCCACCTGCTTGATATCTTTTCTGAGCAGCTTCACGTCGGTGTCTTCTGCGCTATCAAGCGATTCCATCAACCGTCTTTGCTCCTGCATCGCAAGCTCTTCGTCGAACGCGAGTGTGAGTGTATCGACGAGCTCCTGCTGAGCCGCTATTTTCTCTTTTTGGTGCATCTGAAGTTCCGCAAGTTCCTGGATCGATTTAGCGTCCATGGTGCTTTCGTCGGCACTGAACGGGTTCAGAAATCCGATGGATTTATTGACAGCGCCTGCGGATTTAGCCACAACGTCTTTCGGCACACCGATAAAGAATGAATCCCAGAGACTCTCTCCGAACTTATCTTTGTATTCCTTATTCTTTCTTTCATAGTCGTCCTGCAGCGCTTTGATCTCCGCAGCCGTCTGTTCCATCGTCTCTTCCTGAACTTCAAAGCCAGCCTGGCCCTGAGCCAGGACACCGCTAAAATCTTCTTGTTCTTTTGTGATGCCCGTGCGGTCGTACTCGAAACGGGACAGCGATTCTGAAACTTCCTGATACTGTTTATAGAGAAGTTCTTTTTCTTCAAGAACGTCTTTTTTCTCGTCTGATACCTTGTAGAGTTTTTTAGCCTCGATTCTGCGGACTTCCTCGAGAGCGGACGGCGCCTCTCCCACAAAAGGCAGAATGCTCAGCATGCTGTCGTTATCCATCCCGAGCTGCTCTTTCCAATCGCGGAGCTGTTGACGTTCACGCTGAAGCTCGTCTTTTTCCTGATCGAGCGAGGCCTGCCATTTCTCGATAGCCTTCTTGAAATCTTCAGACTGGTTGGTTTTAAGCAGTTCCTTTTTCTTATCAAGCTTCTTGCCTTTTTCTTTGAGTTCTCCCTGGCGCCGTTTCAGGTCATCTTCACGGGCGTTCAGGCTTTCTTCTTTGTCTTTATCGAGGGACTTCTGCCGCTGTTTGAGGCGCTCGAGTGCCCTTTCCAACGCATCATGCCCGAGCTCATCCTTCTTTTTATCGGTCGTTTCAAGTTTCGCCCGGGTGAGTTCGATCTCGCTCTGGATTTTTTCTTCCTGATTTCCCAGGTACGCAACAGGCTGTTCGAGCGACTCCAGCTTCGCTTTGGCTTTCACACCCCATTTGGTCTCGGGGTATCTCTTGGCAACGTCCTTGTAATAAATAATGGCGCTTGAAAGGTAGTTGGATTTCTCATAATAACTGCCGATGCGATAATTTTTTTCTGCGTTTTTTTCATCGATTTCAGAGCGCAGCTTTGATGCCTTTTCGGAAGTTTCAGCATCCGGGTAACGCATCAGGAAATGATCAACGGCTTCGGACGCCTTTTCGAGAGCGCGCTGGTCTCTCTTTTCGACGTTGGATTTCTGAAACGCATTTTCCGCTACCTGAAAGCGCGCTTCCGCTACGAGATCGCTCTGGGGATAATTATCAAGGACCGCCTGAAACGCATTGGAAGCTTCGTCGAAACGCCCCATTTTCTTGTAGGTCAACCCTAGCCTGAATTGCGCCTCGTCCCCGAACTCGCTGAAAGGCGCCTGCTTCACGATGTGCTCGAAAACTTCGGCCGCGCGCGGCAGCGAAGGCAGAATTTCAAGGCCCATCAGTTTTCCTTTGCGTCCCGAAAGGAAAAGATTGCCGATACGGAATTCTCTTTCAAGAACTTCATCGATACGTTCGCTCTGCGGATAAGTCTCGATGATGGCTTTATAGGCTTCGAAAGCCTTGAGATAGTCTGATTTTTCTTCGTGGATAATGCCGAGACGATATTGCGCTTCCGGGGCGATCTTGGACGTGCGGTAAGTTTTTAAAAGCTCTTTCAACTCATCAGATGCTTTATCCAGGTCTTTTTCCCGGTAAAGCTGCATGGCGTACTCATACTTCTCGTGAGCAATGTCTTGATTTCCCTCTTCGGGATTGACGAACTTCCCGCTTTCAGGAGACCAAACCCAATATGCCTGGGAAGGATAGGCTGGAATAGCTAAGAGAATAAAGAAGGCTAGAACCTTCTTGCTTTTCATAACTCTTGAATTTACCTCGGCTTATGGAGAGTTGAGCGCGTAATATATCAGATCTCCCCCCACGATGTCAATTGAGGATTTAGGACCGGGGTATGCGCAGCCTTCCGCACTGGCTGATTTTACCGGTTTTTTGATGTTTCTTGAATACGAATAGCTCCATGAAGCTCAGTACTGCGCCAAGGGATGCGCGCACGGCTAAGAAATTCGGTCTCCCTGCCCGGCGGCCCACATAGCACCACCTGCAAGGGTTCTAACCATTTAATCAATGGAAGGATATCAATGCCGGGCTCTCTTGATTCATAAATGACTGCCAGCCAGGGTTTTTTCAGGTTCGTTCTCGAACTCAATACCCTTTCCAGCCCTATGACACCCGCAGGTATGAACAAAATTCGCCGGCCCTGGCGTTCTATCTGAAAACAGAGCTCTCCGCGTGGGGAGACAAAGATAATCTCAAGCAGCGACCCGGTTTGCAGGCGCACTTTGTCGCCGCCTCTAATTTGACGTATCGACAGGGACAGCGGAACGCTTCCAGTGAGAACGAAATCCGGCCGGGTTAATTCGGTTAGCCGTTGGAAGCCTCGTCCCTTCCCCAATCGGTCCAGGATGACACCTTCCGTTTTCCTCATGCCCCACCTTCGGACATAAGGAATGACTTTATCCTCAATCTCCCGGGAAAGAGAGCGGGAAGATCCTGATGAAATCAGCCAGTTCTTGTTTCCGGGAAAGGAAACATGTGAGAGAAGGCCTTCCTGTGTTTCGAACAGGTTAAGTACGAACCTGTCTTCCCCCTGCGGCACAAAGAATATCGCGGCCGTCAAAATCAGGCCGCCCGCGCAGACCCGCCTGAAAATTTCAAGACATTTCCCAGCGCCCGTTTGGCAGAGAAAATAAGTCGCCAGCCAAAAATAATAGATCCCTAAGTGATTCGGGGATGGCTTCGTAAGGAAAAAATGACTGCAGGGAATTTTTGCAAACCAGGAGACGATAGAAAAACAGCTTTTCATGAATCCTTCCGCAGAGCGGGCCAAAACAAAACCCGCTCCGGGGACATCTTCCAGTGCCATAGCCGCAAAGGCACTGGCGAGTCCGGCATTGAAAAAAGGGATCGATGCCAGATTAGCGGCGGGCGAAACAATGGAAAAAATCTGAAAATGGTAAAGGACAAGCGGAAAGGTTCCCGCCGTAGCGGCAAGGCACTGCCTTAACGTGGCATATCCGTTTAAAGGCCAGTTTTCTCCAGGTAGAATTAACATAAGCACAGACATAAAGGAAAGCTGAAAAGAGACATTCCACAAGAGAAAAGGGTTGAGGCAGAGAAAGAGGGTATAGGTTAGAAAGAAAATATTGAGGGCGCTTTTTCCTCTCTCGAAAACGACCCCGAAAAGCGCAGCGCAGGCCATCCCGGCGGAACGCACAAGAGGAATACTCAAACCGCCAATTACGGCAAAGATCATGGCCGAAACCATACCGGCGATGGCCGCTTCTTTTCTCTCCCAGCCGCATGCCGCGAGAATACCCATGATGCCGCCTGTGATAAGAACAAGATGGAGTCCGCTGATACTCAGCAAATGAGCCGTACCCGTAACCGCAAAATCCCGGTAGAGTTCCGCAGAGATTCCCTGCCGTGTTCCAAGAATTAGCGCCTCGAAGTATTGACGGGAATCGTTTTGCCATAGTCTGCCGATACGACTTTGCGTCTCCCTCCGAACTCTGTTGATCAGCAAGTTTCCAACCGGAAAAAAATGCCGGGGAGCTTCCAGTTTAATGGGGTCGAAGCCGTAGGCCCTGAAAGTGCAATAAATGTTCCGCGTCTGCAAATAGCTTCTTAGATCGAAGGAATCTGGATTCAAATTCGGCTCCGTTTGCTTTAAAAGGCCGTGCGTCAGAATCCTGTCGCCATAGCGAATTTCTGAGCCTGGATTGTAAAGATAAACCTGGACTCTGCCTTTGACGCTGATGCGGCTGCGTCCAGCCGGCGATAAATGCAGAATTTCATCGGCCGCGAGAACGAAACTTGTTCTGTTCCGGCCGCCGGAAACCCGCTCTTCGGGTATCGAAACGACTTCTCCACTCAGGTTCACCTCTTCAGCTGATGCGAATTTCTCGACGGCATTAGGCGGCCTGGAAAGAGCATTCGCATATAGAGTCAGTCCCAGGAGTAATGCAAAACCGGTAAAAAGCAGGTCGAAATATTTCCGACCTCTCCCAAGCCAGAGCGCCGAAAGAACCAGAAGGCTCCCGCCATGCAATAGAATTCCGGAAGCATGCCAGCCGAACCCTCCAAGGAAAATACCGCACGTTAAACCGAGCGCAGGCAAGAAAAAAGGCGTTCTCATGATGAAGAAAAAACGCGAAGAAATTCACAAAAGGATTCGACCGCGCCCGTGCTTTTCAGAAAAGCAGCGAGCCCGCAGCAAAAAGACAAGAATACGAGAATTGTGTGCTGATAGTGTTTGAGGTCTGCCACAGACTGCGCCGCAAAAAATGGATTTGTTGCGTGGGCGAAAAATTTAAGTCAGGTAGGATTTACAAACTGAGGTAAATTTTCTTTTTATTAATTTCAAGTGTGACGCTTTTATCCTTTATTTCATCGACGCGCGCGCCGGCGACTCTGTCACCCACGCCAACAAGCTGATTGTTGATCAGCGCGTGTTTGTCTTTGCCGTCAACGATGCCCGTCAGCACATAAGGCGCGACCTTCGTTTCCGCCGCCACGGGGGCTTCGGGCTTCCGGCCCGGAGAAAACCAGGAAAATACGATCACCGGCACTAAACATATCACGAAGACAAGTCCCGCGAGAACACCTTTTCTGCGTCCATTTTTAACACTCGCATACCACCGGAGAAGTCGGATAACAGGGGCTTTCGGGCGCTTTTTTTTTCTTGACGGGCTGGGTACCGGAGCCCCGTTGATGCGCTCGAGAGCTTCGTGGATCAGACTCATGCCTGGATTCCGTGCAGGTCTTCCCTGGCGTAGTTGACGCTGTCGACATCGACTGCGCGTTTGGATTCAGAAAACGCCGCCATGAGAGCCCTGTCAGCCAGCACGTTGATAAGCCGCGGAATTCCTCGTGAAAAATCATAAATCCGGTCAAACGCTTCCGCAGTGAAAAAATCTCCATCCCCGCCCGCGATCTTAATGCGGTGTTCGATGTATTCCTCCGCCTCCTGGCGGGTCAGGGGGCCCAGATGATAACGAATCGTAATGCGCTGGTAAAGCTGCTCGAGATCAGGGCGCTTGAGTATCTCGCGGAACTCGGGCTGTCCCACAAGAATGATCTGGATAAGTTTCTGCGTTGCGGTCTCGAGGTTGGAGATAAGCCTGATTTGCTCGAGGGCTTTCGGCTTCAGGAGCTGGGCTTCGTCGATAATGACGATGGCGTTATAGTCCTTTTCGATCTCGGCGAGAAGAAACGCGTTAAGAGCGTCAAAATAATCCTTCTTTCGTTTACCTTTCGGCTGGATCCCGAAATCTTCGACGATCGCCTGCAGAATTTCGAATTCAGAAAGTTTGGGATTGAAAACGAGCGCGCTGTGGACTTTGTCGCCAAGCTGGCCGAGAAGGGCCCGGCAAAGGGTGGTCTTGCCTGTCCCGATGCCGCCTGTGATCTGGATGAACCCGCGCCGGCTCTGCACTCCGTAAACGAGAGCTGAGAGGGCTTCCCGGTGCTGCCGGCTGAAGTAGACGAAACGCGGGTCGGGAGTTACGTTGAAAGGGGCTTCCTTAAAACCGAAAAATGACTCGTACATAGCAGTCTTCCTATCTGATAAAGACGGTTTGCGGGGGCTAGGTTCTGTTGACTTTTCTAATAAAGCAGCGACAGAAACGCGTTGCAAGCAGCACAAGGAACAAGGAGGAAGTCGTACTCTGTAGTACGTCGACGATGAGTGACGCAGTGATGCGCCGCAACCCGTTCTGTCCCGGAGGGTTGTGTGCGGCATACCCGCCACTCAACGTTGCTTTATTAGAAAAGTCAGCAGAACCTAAGAGCTTGTCCCCATTATCGGTCAGGAAAGACTATTTGTTAAGAGGTTTTAACTCGAAGACTTTACCGTCTTTGCGGGCGAATTCCGTGCTGAAAGGCCGGCGGCGATCGGGTGATATGACCTCGACCGTATCATCCAGGAGATTCCGGAAAGTCATTTTGCCCTTGATGTGTGCGATCTCTGGCAGATGAATACTCGCGCTCTTGCTCTCGGCCCCGTTATTGGTCGCAACCAGGTAGTAGGTGCCGCCGCGCTGAAAAAGCGCCGTGCGGATGTCTTTCGTCGCCGAATAGCAGACAAGGCCCGTTTTTAAATAATTAAGGATCTCGAGAATAAGTTCGGGCGTAGGCTCGACGCCGAGATGAATGATTTTTCCCTTGCCTATTTTTTTGATATACCCGATCACATTGCGTCCGTAACTGCCGAAATCTGCCGTGATATTCTGCCCCGTCGTCTGCGGAAACGTGAAGACCGAGCTCGTGAGTTTGATCACAGGCCGATCGGGAGCGAGACGAATTTCAAAGGATTTTTTGAATTCAAAAAGCGTACTGACGGCGTCTTCAAATCCGATGATCGACACGTTCTTGAAACGTTCGTCTTTTCTCGGATAATCGCGGAAAGCGATAAGCGTGCCGCCTTCTTCCACGTACTTGCGAAGATTGCGGTGGGATTGTTCGTCAAGCCATTGATTCCCCGAATAAAAAAGAATTTTCTCGCGGCACTGCATGCGTCGGGGATCATAAAGATTGTAATCGATATCCGCGTCGTACAGCGCGACCATGGCCGGACTCTGGCTGCCCATCGTACGCGCAGCGTACTGCAGGGGTATGTAAGTGACGCCGATATGGGTTAATTTCTTCAGGGTCGGCGGATACATTTTGTAGAACACCGAAACCATTTGCTTGAAGACGGTATAGAGCTCACCGCGCACGCGTCCCCATTCGTTGATGGGAGACATGTACCAGTTGTCACGGTTGACCAGCATGTACCAGTTCCAGCCCGCAATACCGCCGAGAATCGCGGTAAGCGCGAGGAGCCGGTAATGATTCGGAGGAAGGACACCCGTCTCATAGTGTCTCTGATGCCACACACCCGCGGCGAATTCGGCGATATATGGGATGCTCGACACATTCGCGAGGAAACGGATCTTGTCGATGATTTTCCGTTGTTCAAAAGCATCTTCAGCGAGTTCGCTGGTCGGATACATATCGATCCCGACCATGTCCGAGACTTCCTGCAGATCCTGCCAGTCGTGAGCGTAAAAGAACGGATAGACATTCAGATAGATTGGAACGTCAATGCCGCATTCCTTGAACGTATTAACGTTCCACTCGGCCGTCCTCCGCGAATAGTAATACTTGAAGCGAAAGTAATCGAGATTGTGCCTGAGTTCTTTATCGCCTTTAAGATGCAGTCCGGTTTCGCCCTGCAGCATGGTCGCGATATAAGGACGGGCCTCGGAGAAAGTTTTGTATTTCGTCCCCCAGCTTTCATTCAAGTCCGGGAGATTCCCTTTGTAGAGATCTTGAATAAATCCCTGGAAGAGCCCGGGTTTCACACCCAGGCCGTATTGAGGTCCGAACACGTCCGGCCAGGGATCGATTTCGTTGTCGGCCTGCAGGAGTATGATGTGCCCGCCCTTGGAAGCGAGAAACGGCTTGATGACTTCTGAAACGCGGCAAATATAGTTTTTGGCGTATTTAAGAAACGTGGGATGAAGACGGTGGTACTTGTGGGCGTATGACGGGGCGCCTTCGTTGGGCCATTCGCTGTAGATATAAGGCCCCGGACGAATAATGATCCAGAAACCTTCTTTTTTCGTGAGTTCCAGAAACTTTTTGAGGTTACGGGTTTCGTCGGTCTTTCCCGTAAAATCAAAATGCCCGCGCTTATACTCGTGATAATCCCAGGGAACATAAGTCGCGATGACGTTCAGGCCGGCTTCCTTGACGCTTTTCAAGACATCGCGCCAGTAGCTGGGGTTGAGCCGCCAATAATGAACTTCCCCTGAAATCAGAGGAATATTCTTTTTGCCGACCCAGACTTGATTTTTGCGGATCTCGATTTTCATCTTGATGGGAAAGCGTCCCGCTTCAGACAGGCTGCGAGTCCCGGCGCATCAGGCGTCGGGATTATGAGGGAAAATCAGCAGTCAACCGGCGAGTACGATATTGACCACTCTGCCCGGAACGACGACCATCTTCTGGATCTGCTTGTCCTTGAGCCATTCCTGCGAGGCAGGATGGGCGACTGCAATCCGGCGGATCTCCTCTTCCTTTGCTGATTTAGGTACGACCATTTTCCCGCGAACTTTACCCTGAATCAGGATGGCCATCTCTATATTGTCTTCCGCCAGCAGGTTTTCATCGAAAACCGGCCACACTTCGTAAGCGAGATTTTCCGTATGTCCCAGCCTCTCCCAGAGTTCCTCCGAGATGTGAGGGGCGTAAGGCGCGAGGAGGAGGAGAAACTGGGAAAGCATCTCCTTAGAATGGCTGGGATCCTTCATGGTCTCGTTGATAAAAATCATGAGCGCGGAAATGCCCGTGTTATACCTTCCGTTTTCCAGATCTTCCGTGACTTTCTTGATCGCCTGGTGAAGCCTTTTCAGTTCTTCGGGAGAAGCGGCCCTGTCTGAGATAGCAGCATTCACCGTATTTTCCCTCGTTATAAAAAGACGCCACACTCGGCTGAGAAAACGGTGTACGCCGTCGACTCCGCTCACGGCCCAGGGCTTCGTCATTTCGAGCGGGCCCATGAACATTTCGTAAAGTCTGATGCTGTCCGCGCCATAAATTTCGAGCAACTCGTCGGGATTCACGACGTTTCCGCGGCTTTTCGACATTTTCTGATTGTCTTCACCCAGAATCATTCCCTGATTCACGAGCCGGTGAAAAGGCTCTGTCGTCGAAACAGCGCCGATATCGAAGAGTACCTTGTGCCAGAACCTCGCGTACAGGAGATGGAGAACGGCGTGTTCCGCGCCGCCGATGTAGAGATCGACCGGCATCCAGTATTTTTCTTTCACGGGATCGATAAGTTTTTCAGAGTTTTTGGGATCGATATAACGAAGGTAATACCAGCAGGACCCCGCCCACTGCGGCATGGTGTTCGTCTCGCGCAGAAAGGTTTTACCCGTGGCCTGATCGCGGACCTCGACCCATTCTTTCACCGCCGCAAGTGGACTGTCGCCCGTGCCCGTCGGTTTATAGACTTCGATCTCCGGAAGTTTCAGGGGAAGCTCCGAGTCGGGAACCAGTTGAATTTTACCGTCTCCGGTGTGGAGAATCGGTATCGGCTCTCCCCAATAGCGCTGGCGGCTGAAAAGCCAGTCGCGGAGTTTATACTGCACGGATTTTTTTCCGATTCCGCGCGTCTCGAGCCAGCCCGTTATTTTTTCTTTCGCCTGATCACTGGGCAGCCCCTCGATCGAGAAACTTCCGTCGGGGGTCGTCGAGTTGAAACAGGGTCCTTCGCCCGTGAAAGCCTCGTCACTGACTGACGGGGCGGATTCATCGGGGTTTTTGATCACGGCTGTAACCGGCAGGCCGAATTTTTTTGCGAATTCGTGGTCGCGTTCATCGTGCGCTGGCACCGCCATAATAGCGCCCATGCCGTAACTGATGAGCACGTAATCGGCGATCCAGACCGGAATTTTTTTTCCGTTCACCGGGTTAACGGCGTAAGCACCGGTGAACACCCCTGTCTTATCCTTCGCGAGATCCGTCCGGTCGAGATCTGATTTTCTCGTAGCCTGATCCACGTAACGATCGACGGCCTCTTTCATCACAGGGGCCGTGATCTTTTTCACGAGTTCGTGTTCGGGAGCGAGAACCATATAGGTCGCGCCGAAAAGCGTGTCGGGCCGGGTGGTAAAAACGCGGATCACGCCTTTCTCCCCCGCCTCGGCGAAATCCACTTCGCAGCCTGTCGATTTTCCGATCCAGTTGCGCTGCATTTCCTTGATCGGCTCCGGCCAGTCAACCAGCTCCAAGTCTTTAAGCAGACGCTCGGCGTAAGCCGTGATTTTCAGCACCCACTGGCGCATGGGCTTGCGGACGACGGGGTGGCTCCCTCTTTCGCTTTTTCCGTCGATGACTTCTTCGTTCGCAAGCACGGTACCGAGCGCAGGACACCAATTGACGGCGATTTCACCCTCGTAAGCAAGCCCTCTTTCGTAGAGCTTTTCAAATATCCACTGTGTCCAGCGGTAATAATCCGGGTCCGTCGTGTTGACTTCCCGGTTCCAGTCGTAGCTGAAGCCGAGCCTCTTGATCTGGCGGCGAAAGTTATCGACGTTCTTCTGAGTGGTAATTCTCGGGTGCGTGCCCGTATCGAGGGCGTGCTGCTCGGCGGGAAGGCCAAAAGCGTCCCAGCCCATCGGGTGAAGAACGTTGAAACCTCGCATGCGTTTGTAACGGGCTACGATGTCAGTGGCGGTATAACCTTCGAGATGGCCCACGTGTAGGCCCGAGCCTGAGGGATAGGGAAACATGTCGAGGACATAAAATTTAGGCTTTTCACTCCCGGGCTGGCCCGGGTCAGCGGCGGCGAATATATGTTTGTCTTCCCAGTGCTTTTGCCACTTCGCTTCGATTTCATCAAACGGAAAAGCCTTAAAACTACTCGCCATCTGTATTCTCCATGAGTGTTCGTCCGTCTGACTCAGCGTTTGCGGAAGGATCTGAGCCCAAGGACTGATCGATACCGGCTTTTAATCCGGCCTGAGAAGGGCCCGTCCTGATACGGAGGGAGAGAATCGAACTCTCACGACCTTACGGTCACTGGATTTTGAGTCCAGCGCGTCTGCCAGTTCCGCCACCCCCGCACGATATCAGGTAACAGTAGAGGCGCATTTTAGCACAACGCTTTTCAAAATCAAAGAAATGGGATTGGTCCGGAACAACGGACTCAACTTTCGTTTTCAGCCGTCCCGTTCTCCGCCTGCGGCCGCCAGAATTTCTCGAACTCCTCGAGATGTGCCAGCGTCTTCATGTCGGGCATGCGATCGAGATAAACTCCGCCCTGAAGGTGGTCCCACTCATGCTGCAGAATCCGGGCGAAGAAGCCGCTGGCTTGGAGCGAGACGGGTGCGCCCGCGCGGTCAAGGCCCTCACAGACAAGATAGTCATATCTAGGAACCAGTCCCCTCATGCCGGGGATACTCAGGCAGCCCTCCCACAAATCGACTCTGGTCTGGGAAAGATCTTTCAGCGCCGGGTTTATGACAACGGTGAGCGGAATGTCCGGCGCGTCGGGATAGCGGGCATTGCGTTTGACTTCACACACAAAAATCTGGAGAGACACATGGACCTGAGGCGCCGCAATGCCGACCCCGTCGTAATCATGCATGGTGTCGATCATGTCATCGATGAATTTTTGAAAAGCTTCGGTCCTGACAGCGGAGGGGTTGACCTCTTCCGCTTTTTTTCTAAGCACGGGATGCCCGAGTCTTGCGACTTTCAGAATAGCCATGAAACCTCCCTGGAGTACTAGATTCCGCCTTTTTTAAAAAAACGATATATGCCCCGCAAAACCAGGATGAAGGCCGCGATCCACAGCCACACGGGATACGTCTCTTCCTGCTCCGTGCTTTGAATTTCTTTCCCACTCCAAAGTCCGGAGCCGGCGCTCCGGGCTTTTTCTTCGAGAGCCAGGAATTCCGTCTTGAACTTGTTCGGGAAGCGCCGCATCGCTTCGGCGTAGCCTTTCTCGATCAATTCCGCATTGACGAGCACGCCGTCCACGTAAATGTAGGAGAGCCGCCGTCCATATTGATCAAAACCTTCTTGGCCGTCTTCTAGGGCGACGTCCCTGCCTTCGACGCGGTTTTTCAGATAATCCCGGGACTCGTTACCAAAAAACTCTCCGGGCCGGTTGTACTTCGGATGATCGATTTCCGGCGCGTCGACTCCGATCAGCCGTACGCGCTGGTTGTTTTCGAGTACGACAGTATCGCCGTCGATGACATGTTTGACAAGTTCAGCTTCGAGACGCTGCGGAAAGAGAAGTAAAATAAAAACGGGGCAGCAAAAAAGAAGATGTTTGAAAGACCCTCTCACGTGCCTTCGATTTCCTGAGAGATTTGGAGAAGCAGTTTTTTAAAAACAGGCTCCTCGCGCAGCGTGGCGAGATCGGGGTCTTCCCGCATGTGCTCGGGATCGTCGTAGCCAAGGAGCACAGCCCTTATCAGAATCTTCAGGGCTTCTTCTTTTCTTCCTATCAGACACAGACTGCACCCGAGATTATAGTGAACGATCGGATCATCAGCCATGAGCTGAACAAGCCTGAGGTCGATCTCGAGGCCTTTTTCGTAGAGGCCTTTTCGGGTATAAGCCTCGGCCAGGGGGATAAGGGCGTCGACAAAATCATCTTTCCCTTTCACAAGTTTCTCGAAAAAGGAAATTTCGAAATCAACACTTCTTCTTTCCATAAAAAATCACCTCAAAGAAATGCCAGAAGCGGGATTCTTCCCGAACTGAGTGTCAGATGTTCCGGCCGGATGCTGGCCCAGCGGTCCTGTTTTCTCATCCGGGGAAATATCATATCCACCGGAAGCCGGTTTTCCCATGCAATTTTTCGTGCGAGATTGTAACGGCTGAATACGCCCTTTCCTGCAATATGAAAAATACCCTCCTCGGGAGAAAGAGAAAGTGCGAGCGCAGCCCGGGCAAAGTCGCATCCCCTTACGGGACTGCGAAACTCGTCGGTGAAATAATGAGTCGGTTTGCCAAGAACGATACGTTTCATTAGGAAATCCCTGGGCCCTTTACTACCCTGCAGGCTCTCGCCGATGACGAGTCCCGGCCGTATGATCATCCAGGGCAGGCCCGATTGCTTCACGACCGCTTCCGCCTCGGTCTTTGTCCGTCCGTAAACGTGCAGGGGGCAAGGGGGATCTTTTTCCGAATAGCTGCCCTGAAGCCCGTCGAAAACGTGATCCGTGGAAATGTAAATAAGTTTTCGGATGCAGCCTGACGCTGCCGCGGCCTGCACAATAGCAAGCGTACCTTCCACGTTGACCCGCTGTGCGATCCCGGGTTCTTCTTCACAGACGTCGAGATCGCACATGGCCCAGGCGTGAATGAGGTAATCCGGTTTGATTTCTTTTAACAAAGCCGTAAATGCTTCGATGTCGTGGAGATCGATCCGGTGGCAGCGAGTCAGATCGAGCCCCGAGTGCAGACGCCGGTAGGTGCCGTATGCTTCCGTCTCGCGGCGTGCGGCTTTAAAAAGGTTCCATCCGATAATGCCGTTCAGTCCCAGAACCATGACGCGGCATTCATTCTGTAATTTCAAAGCAAGACCTCCTATAAAAGTCCCTGTTCCCGAAAGCTGAAGAAGGAATTATCCGCAATAATAATATGGTCCAGTATTTTTATCGACATATCCCTGCAGAGTATTTCGAGCTTCTTCGTCAGTTCCCGGTCCTCTCTGCTCGGTTCCGCCCTTCCTGAAGGATGATTGTGAACCAGGACGAGGGCCGCGGCATTCCGCTCGAGCGACTCTTTGATGATCTCACGCGGATGGACAGCCGTCTGGTCGATCGTGCCTGAAAAAAGGGTCTTTTCGCCCAGAATACGGCTCGCTTTATTGAGAAACAAAACCTTAAAAAGTTCCTTTTTCCGGTCCCGAAGGTCTGCGTTAAGATAATTCAGAACGCATTGAGGCTCCTTTACAAACGACTTGCCCATGATTTCCTCGCGCAGATAACGGCGCGCGATTTCGATCACAGCCAGAACCGAAGCCGTTTTTGCGGGGCCAAGCCCCATGGTCTTCTGCAGGCCGCTCCAATCCGCGTTCAATAGACCCCTGAAGCCCCCGAATGAAGACAGCAGGTCGCGGCTGAAAGCTACGACGTCCCTGCCCTTTATGCCGCTTCTGAGAAGAAGGGCGAGCAATTCCGCATCGCTTAAAACGTCCGGCCCCAGATTTCTCAGTCTCTCTCTGGGTTTCTCATCGTCCGGCCAATCATTTGTTCCCATAGGTTCTTCCTCTCGCTTCGCATTATGCCCGGAACCGCGCAGGATTTCAGCGGGATTCGCAATGCCGCTCCCATGGGATTAGGGCAGATCTCGGCACGGATGAGAGGAAGAAAAGTTACTCGGGAAGCATGGCGGGCTCGATTAGCCATTTGATCATCCAGGGGCCGTAACTCTCACGCACCAGGCAAAGGCATGCGGCGCAGGGAAGGTACAGTGGAATACCGTTTCCCTGGGCCGACACGAGCGCGGCCGTCAATTCGGGAATCAGGGGCAAATGGCTCACGACAGCGAGGAATCCTTCCCGGCCCGGTGTAAAAAAACTCTCGATTAACTTCACCGCTTTTTGAGGATCGTCGTCGGGCGTGATGCCTTTTTTTTCGCTTAGCCTGTCTTTGGAAGAAAGAAGCTCGGCCAGTATCCCGGCCGTGCCCACGGCGCGGAGTTTGGGGCTGTGCCATATTTCATCGAAAACGACGCCGGTTTGCTTGAAATAGCGGCCAAGCCGTCCGGATTCCGAAATACCGCGGCTGGAAAGCGGGCGCTCGGGGCTGACGGATTCGGCCACGGCGTCCCCGTGACGGATGAGGTAAAGGTGTCGCATTAAAGGTCCTTTTGAGTAAGCACTCGTTGATAAATATCGTAATCTTTCTGGCTGAAACAGACGAACCTGACTTTTTCGATACCTGCGTTCTGGTTGAGAAACCTTCGCACGGTTTTTACGGCGATTCCGGCTGCTCGTTCGGCGGGAAATCCATAAGCCCCTGTGCTGATCGAAGGAAACGCGATCGACCTGATGCTGTGCGACGCGGCAAGGCCGAGACATTTTTCATAGCAGCTTTCCAGCAGTGCGTCTTCGTTCCGGCCTCCGCCTTCCCAGACCGGTCCCACGGTATGAATGACATATCGGGCAGCCAGATTATAGCCTTTCGTGATTTTCGCGCCGCCAGTCTCGCACCCCTTGAGCGTCCTGCATTCCTTGAGAAGCTGCGGCCCCGCGGCCCGGTGGATTGCTCCGTCCACGCCGCCTCCGCCGAGAAGCGAATGATTCGCCGCGTTAACGACCGCGTCGGTATCCACTGCCGTAATATCGCTCTTGATGATTTCCATCCTTCCCATTTTTGATTCTCTTTGCCTTTCAATGTCCGCCGTGATAGGGATGCTTTTTCAGAATGGTGAACGCCCGGTAGAGCTGTTCTGCCGCGACGACGGCCGCAAGCTCGTGAGGCAAGGTGAAAGTTCCGAAACTCCATTTCACCGCGGGCTTCCAAAGAGTTTCATCCTCGCGGGAAAAACCGTCCGGGCCTCCGATCACGACATGCAGCTCGTGAACGCCCGCATCCAGAACCTGGCCCATTTTTTCTGCCGCGTCTTCCGACGAGAGAATTTTCGAACCCTGTCCCCTGTCGCAAAACCACACGACGCGTCCCGGCTTTCGCTCTTCCCCTTTCGATAACTTTCCAAGAATCTGAAAATCAGAAAAGCCTTCGAGCCTCCTGGCGTATTCCGCCGTTAACTCCGCAGCCCCGGGCAGCTTGAAAGCGCGGCTTTTCAGAGGTCCTGCTTTAAGCCACAGTAAGCGTAGACAGCATTTCACCGGAGAGCGCCCTCCGGATAAACGATACGCATAGGCAAACCGCACCGGTCGAGCGGTGCGTGCGGCGGCAAAATCCTCAAGCCGTTTTCCACACTTCGGCGCGCGCTGAGGGCAAGCACACAGGCATCCAGAATGTCGTCGAGGAGAACCACGCTCCGGGGATGAAGCGCGAGAGCTTCGGCCATCCTCTTTTTTACTTCAGGCAGCCATTGAGCAAGAATACGAATTCGCTCCGAGCTTCCCGCCGCCGTTTTTTTGGAATGCGAAAGCGGCCGGCCTTTCAGCGCGGCAAAACAAAGTTCCGGATGGCTTTCAAAAATATTGCCGGGCTTTTTTTTGTCTCGTCTGAGGAACAAGTCGGTTTCACGGATCTTTGCCGCAATATTCCACGCTTGGATCGAAATCCCGTATCCCGTCTGTCTGCGCTGCAGGGACAAAGCTTCCCTGTAAGAAGCAGCGTAGACTGCGGAGCGGACCGGAACACGGAAGACGGAGGACTTGCAGGAAGCCATGACTTTCCGGGCTTCACTATCGCAATCGCGTTCGGCGGCGCCCCCGTTTTTCAAGCCGATCGGTATGTCGATAAAAGCCCGCGGCGAGCAAAGGAGATTTACTCTGAGTGATTCAAGGGTGCGCGCGATCGATAAATGTACGGAGTCTTTATGTGATTCGATGCGTGCGACAGCCCAGCCGCCGCGGCAGCCATCGAGACCGAGATAGCAGGTTTGCGGTCCAGCGCGGACCGCGTTCTTAACGGCGGGCGAAGTAGGCCGGTTCATTGCCCGCTTTCCATTTGATATTGCAGCCCATGCTCGGCGTCTGCTCTTTGGACACCGGGTTGCCCGAAAGCTGCAGGTCGATCGCGGCCCGAAGGTCTTTGCCCGTGGCCGGCTTGCCGTTTCCCGGACGGCTATCGTCAAGCTGGCCGCGGTAGACGAGCTCCCGGTCCGCGCCGAAAAGAAAAAAATCCGGAGTGCAGGCGGCAGAGTAGGCTTTCGCCGTCGCCTGACTCTCATCATAACAAAGAGGAAACGCAAAACCCTCCTGCCGGGCGTATTCTTTTAACATGTCCGGGCTATCGTCGGGATAGGCTTCGGCGTCATTCGCAGATACGCCGATAATCTCAATGTCTTTTTTGCCGTAATCACGGCCGAGTTTTACGAGCTCCTTTTCAACGTGTTTCACATAAGGGCAGTGACGGCAGATGAACATCACGAGAAGCGCTCTCTTTGACGCAAGGCCCGAAAGTGAGATCGTTTTTCCCGTAACGACATCCGGCAGGGAAAAATCGGGCGCTTTGGTGCCGAGAGCAAGCATCGTGGAAGGTGTGAGAGCCATCATGATCTCCTTTTTTATTTTGCGTCTGAGGTGGCGAAAAGTTTTTTTAATCCCTGGCAATACTGGAAGCTGCGTTCCGTCCGCCAGCGGAAAGGAAAATCTTTGCATTGGCCGGGTTTCGCGGCGTGGATCGAACATCCGGACTCATTTAAAAACACGCAGCTTTCATCGGCTTGCTTTTTCAACACCAGCCGGCGGCGGCCGACCACCTCGCAATACCGGTCCGTAAAATCATAAAGTTCGAGGCCCATAAACGCCGCCATGGATTCCGTTTCTCCCTCCGCCAGATAAACATACCCCGGCTGACGGCAGCATTTATTGCAGCGCTGGCATTCGAAACTCCTGATTTTCTTTTCAATTTCGTTTGCATCCATGAAGACTACCCAGAAAGAGAATTCCCATGCCAGTCGCCGGGGATGTGAGGCTTATTCAAATGCAAGAACAGCCTTTGCAATTTCACATGCTTTTTCGGGGCCGACGAGAATTTCCACAAGTTTGAGGGCAAATTCAATAGAAGTTCCCGCGGCACGGGATGTCACGAAGTTGCCGTCAACGATCACTCTGTCCAGGCTATAGCGGCTCTCGGAAAACTCTTTTTCTATGGAAGGATGGCTGGTGAGACGCCTGCCCTGAGTGATTCCGGCGTCCCTGAGCGCGAGCGGCGCAGCGCAAATCGCGCCGATCATCTGTTTGTTACGGTCGCGGTTTCTCAATATTTCGAGGATCCGCGGATCTTTCCTCAGATTATCCACACCGGGCTGGCCGCCGGGAAGCACCAAGAGATCGAATTCATCGTCTTTGACTTCGTCGATAAAAGCGTCAGCAAGTATCTGAACTCCTCTGGAACCTTTCAACGGACCCGCTTGGAGCCCTGCGAGTGTGACCGACACTCCGGCCCTGCGAAGAATGTCCACAATCGTAACCGTTTCAATTTCTTCGAATCCGTCCGTGACCGGCACAAGGACTTTTTTCATATTTTTTTGTTTGCCGCATCGATGGCCGCTTGAAACTCCGCGGAGTTGATATCCGTTTTGGGATTTTTGCCTTTAGATTTCTCCATGTGACTGCTGTACATATATGCTCCGGCAAGCGTTATCAAAACCGAAACAGCAAGCGCGATAAGCGTTGATCCCATATAAAATTCTCCCGGCGAATGAGAAGTTATGATTCCTGCAGTGGATTTTTACGGTCGAGCTTTCTGACAACAAACGTTTTCTGCCCGAAGATGCGGTCATTGGCGAAAATACGGAACTCATAATCGCCGTCTTCTTCGAAGCGCAGTCCCCTGAGATTAAAGACGAGCTCGTTACTCGTGAGCGGGTCCGTTATCGTGACTTCGTGGGGAATTTCTCCCCTCCCTGTCATGCGGTCCGTTTTGAGATGGATGAGATCCAGACGAAACCGGTAAGTTCCCCGGGCATCGGTAAGCTTGATATAGACTGAAAGCGCGGAATGGACGAAGGGGAATTGCGGCGAGCCGATGTTTTCGAAGATGCCAATGAGGCTTTTCTTTTTCGAGCCCTGTTCTGTGATCACATAATCACAGATCAACATGGCGTTGGCTTTCGGTACGGGTTCAGCCAAACGGTTTCCTTTCTTTGATCTGACGATTCCGCCCGGGTTCAGCCGAAGCAGTAATGCTTTTTTACGGGTTCGAGCACATGCCACGTACATTTGAGGCCTTTAGCGAATGTGACCATGTCCCCGCTTCCCATGAAAACTTCGCCGCTCTGCGTCCTTACCATGACTTTGCCTTCGAGAAAAAGGCAGGTTTCACGTTCATCATAAACCCAATCGAAAACGGAACACTCTTTCGTCCAGACCGGCCAATGACTGACGTTCAAGGCATTGGGGTCAGAAGAAAAAGGCTTACGGACTTCGATACCTGAGATTGTCTGTTCTGCCATAAGCCTCTGAAGAGTTTATTCTTCGATCTGGTCCCGGAGTTTCTGGGTCAATTCTTCCATCTGCTTGATGATATGACCAGGGAGCAGTTTTTCACTTTCGAGCTCTCTTTTAGCGCCCGAGATAACAGATAAGACGCGCCGGATCGCAGCATTGCGCCGTTCACGCCGGACGTCGGCGGGATCTTTGATCTCCCTTTCAGAAAGCAGCTTCTTGACCTGGGCGCGGACCTCGACGGGTTCTTTGGCTTTATCGATCACGGATTCGCGGACTTCGGCATAGTCCTGCGGCGTCAGATTCTTGTTGTCTTTCGCTAGCCTGAGCAGGTTGACCGATTCATAATTGGGCACCGTCACAGGCGCGTCCTCGGTCGTCAGTTTTCCCATGTCTGCAAGCCGGGGCTCTTCCTGTTCCAGAAAGGAGTAGGATTTGAGAAGTTTGGAGGCGGTGGCTTGTTTCATACCCAGTTCTTTGATGCAGTAAGTCTCAAAGCTCAAAAAACCCCAGGACTTAAAGAGCTTATCTTTGTGGATGCTGAAAAGAAACTGCCCGAGCTCGATCCAGGAAGCCTTGTGGCGTTTCGCCGCCTCGACTGTTTTTTGCCTCAGAAGTTCGGTGGGGATACTCAAATCGACTGCCATAAATACACACCTCTTTTTTAATCTTCTCGTCTAGAAGGAGCGCTATATTACCATAAAGGCGAGGACTGCGTCCCTCGGAATTTTTAGCGGAAATTCGGCTCGAAAAAGTTCTTGTTTAAGCGTATGCAAACGCCCCGAGGTAAGCCGGAACTGCGCGCAATAGAAGCTTCACGCTGGCCGTATCTGTATTTTCTGCCTAACTGCTTTCACGCGCCCTCTTTTCGCCGGAACCGGCGCGTTTTGATAGTAGGTATATTTATGGGATTTTCCCCGGACTTTTTTTGCGGGATACTTCGCCCGGTTCTGCTTCATCTTGTCTTTGATGGCTGAGGCAAGATCGATATCCATGAGGTTACAAAAATCGAGCGCGTAAATGACAACGTCGGCAAGTTCGTGCCGAATCTCCTGAAGAGCAGCCGCATCGCAGGGAGTCTGAGGATCGGACCATTGGAAATGTTCCATGAGTTCCGCGGCCTCGATGGCTATGGACATACTGAGATTCTTTCCATTGTGAAATTTTTCCCAGTCTCGCTCGCGGATAAATTGACTGACTTCTTTTCTTAACTGGTCGACCGTGGTGGTATCGTCTTTTCTTTTCATATTGCCTTTCCTGGTAGATAAGCGCTGCGAGCAGCCGCTGTCAGACATATATTTACGGGCTGGACGTATTTTATCAGTTGGACGAACTATGGGCATCAGATCTTTAGAGATGAAAGGAGTGAATCCGCGAGTGAAGATTCGCGGATTTTAGCATTGGATCAGGCTGCGTGTCCTGGATGGAGAGCTTTTTTAACTTTCATGATAAATTCGTCGGGTTGAAAGGGTTTATTCACAAATGCGCAGATATCTTTTTTTTCGAACAGAGCCTCCGTTTCGGGCTGGGCGGAAATGGCAAGAACAAGGGTATCTTTCAATTCCGGGTTCGAGCGGAGCGCCTTCACGAAATCGGCCCCGTTCATGTGCGGTAAAAGGACATCGAGCACGATGAGGTCCGGTTTCTCTCTCTCCGCTACGACAAGACCTTCAAGACCATCTGCTGCAGTGACAACATCAAAGCGATTAATAAGAAGGCGGGATTTCAGAAGCTTGACCAGATATTCCTCGTCATCGATCACAAGGACTTTCTTCAAGACCGTTTCCTTCAGCATAACGTTCCCCCGGTTTATTCTCCGCATGATTCCAATTCACGGCAGGAGTCCAAGAGCAAGCTTGGCGCAAGCCTTCGTATCCTGTAAGAAGAATAGACGGTAAAGCAACGCCTTACAAATAGGGTCGCTTTATACTGATTTTTTATTGATCCGCGGTGGGCGGTAAGAGGTGGGTTTTTCTTCCCATTTCCATGCGAATCTCATTAAGCTGTTCAGCTGTAACGCTTTGCGTAGAAATCTCTTTCTTCATAGCCGTTTCCAGACTCATAACGGGTATATAGCCTCCGGAAGGCGACTTAACCAGTTCCGCTCGGGCTGAAGAAGGCGCTATCAAAGAAAAAGCTAAAAGAAGTGCCCAGACTATTTTATGCGGGGATCGTAAAAACTCCATAAGCACCTCAGGCTAAAGTCTTTTTAAGAAGTTTTAAAACATGGTCATTATAGCGCGGGATACCCTGATAACAATAGGGAAAAACCTGATTATCTTAATGCAGGGAAGAAGCAAAACTGCGGATCTGCTTTTTGAGTTCCGGCCCACCCTTTTTTAATTCGACAGGTGAATAACCTAAAGACAGCCGCCGATAGAGGATATCCTCAGCAGTGAGGGCCATTTCGACATCTTTTGAATACTCCAGCTGCGCTTTAATGTAGGGAAGGCCGGGGCAGATTTTCTGACGAAGAACTTCCTGGTTATCTGCAACAGCCAGAACATCACGGTAGCGGGTGCCGTAAAGGTTCCACAGGCATTCCAGGGTTGAGGCCTCAATCCCATAAGAAGCGCTTTCTTTTTTAAAATCAGCCGGCGGCTCCCCAGTGCCGTAAAATTTCTCGATCCGGTCGAGCTTCTTGGTGGGAAATACTTTCCGCATGCATTCTTCCGCAATGACGCGATAGGTCGTATATTTTCCCCCCGCGATGACATGAATCCCTGAGTCTGTTTCAAAAATGTCGTGTTCGCGTGAGACTTTGGAAGCGTGGCCTTCATTCCTCATCAGGGGCCGAAGTCCCGCGAAGCTGACTTTCACGTCTTTTTTGGTAAGATGCGCGGAGGGAAAAACCCGGCTGGTTTCCTCGAGCAAATACTGAATATCATCCTCTTGGACAACGACGTCATCAGGCCGGCCCGAATAATCCGTATCCGTCGTTCCAATCATGGATCCATTCTTCCACGGAAGCACGAAAAAAATACGGCGGTCGCGTTTGGACGGAATAAGCAGAGCGTTCGTGGAAAGACGCTTGGATGTGACGAAATGGACGCCCTTTGTGGGCCGAAGCCGAGGCGCTGCGCCATCAGCGTCCAGGCTCAGGATTTCATCCGTCCATGGCCCTGTGGCACACACGATTTTCTTTGCTTTGATTTCAATGTTTTCTTCTCGTGCAAGGGTGTTTTCAACTTTGAGTCCGGTGACTCGCCTGCCCTTGCGGACAAAACCGGTCACACGTGCGTAATTCACCGCTTCTGCGCCAAGATCAGCTGCGGAAAGAATATTTTCGAGACACACTCGTGCATCATCCATTTGGGCATCATAGTAAAGAACTCCGCCCTTCAGGCCTTCGCGGCGGAGCCGCGGTTCCATAGCAATAACTTTCTCTGCGCTGAGTGACTGGTGCTTTTCGATTTTTGCTTTTCCCGCGACAATGTCGTAAAGCAGGGTGCCTACCTTCATCATCCAGAGAGGCCGGGCGTCTTCTTTGTAAACCGGGATGATAAAAGGCATCGGTTTTACGAGATGCGGGAGAGTCTGAAGGTGGAAAGTCCTTTCCTTGAGCGCTTCGCGGACGAGCGAAAATTCCATGTTCTCGAGATAGCGGATCCCCCCGTGCATGAGTTTGGAGGATTTGCTGGAGGTCCCGCTCGCGAAATCATTTTTCTCGACGAGGGCGACCTTGAGTCCGTTGAGCGCGGCAAGATGGGCAACGGCGGCCCCATTGATGCCTCCCCCGATGACGGCAAGATCAAATTGTTGACTGCTTAAACGCTTGAAATCTCTTTTCACCCGAAGCCGTCCTTATTACGAAAAGATTTCATCGAGAAAAATTTTCAACATGGCCCAGGACCTCTGGTCCGCTTTTTCGTTGTAGGCGATTCCGTCAGACGGATCGTCTCCCGCTTCTTTTACGGTAAAACTGTGGACTGCGCCCGAGAAGGTCACGAATTGCCAATCCGCTTCGGCTTCAGTCATTTCACTCTTGAAGGCGTCCATATCCTTGTCAGCGACAAAACCATCTTTCGCCCCGTGAAAGACCATAACCCGGGCTTTGACGTTTCCTTTTTCTGCCGGAGAAGACGTCGCAAGACCCCCGTGAAAACTGACGGCGCCCTTGATCTCCATGCCCGCTCTGGCCATTTCGAGAACCGTCGTACCTCCGAAACAGTAGCCTATCGCGGCAAGCTTTCCGGAATCAACAGCGGCATGGTGCCGCAGTACATCCAGCGCCGCCTGCGCGTGCTTGCGCATAAGCTCCCTGTCGTCGAGAAAAGGTTTCGACATGGCGGATGCCTGCTCGTGGCTTTCGGCCCGCACTCCCTTACCGTACATGTCCGCGGCAAAGGCCGCATAACCAAGACCCGCCAGTTCATTCGCCCTCTTTTTGGCATAATCACCAAGCCCTTTCCACTCATGGATAACAAGAATCCCCGGCCTTTTAGCTGCGAGTGCGTCGTCGTATGCCAGATAGCCTAGGAAAGTCTTGTCGTCGAGTACATATTCGATTTCCTCGCTGACAAGAGCGGCCAGGGAAGACGGCTGCGACATAAGTGAAGTCAGTATCAAGGCAAGAAGTGAATAGAAAATCCTCATGGTGCCTCCGGGCAGTTCAACCGCTAATCTGGATTCAATTCAAAAATGGATGAAACAGAATATCAGGCGACAGGGAAGGCTGAAAAGAGGATTCTTCGGGGACCGGAAAGAATCTCCCGTCCCGCGCATAGGCCGGGACGGGAGATGAACGGGTTAAGCGTGTACTTCTTCGGGAGTTTTCCGCTTGGACCGGGCGTAGGCGTGAGTGGCGTGTCCAAAAAACATCTCAGCGGATTCCATCAGCGTTTCAGACAGGGTCGGATGCGGGTGAACGGTCTGCGCGAGATCCGTGACCGTGGCCCCCATTTCGATTGCGACTGCGCCCTCGGCAATGAGTTCGCCCGCGCCGCGCCCACAGATGCCAACACCGAGAATCCGTTCCGTCTCAGGCTCGATGATAAGCTTTGTCACTCCGTCCGGACGGTCAAAGGTGAGCGCGCGTCCGGAAGCCGACCAGGGAAACCGGACGACTTCGATCGGAATATTTTTGGCCCTGGCTTCCTGTTCTGTCAGCCCGCACCAGGCGAGCTCGGGATCGGTAAAAACCACGGCGGGAATGATAACATCCTTGAACGAGCTGTTTTCGCCCGTGATGACTTCGACAGCGATACGGGCTTCACGGGTCGCTTTGTGCGCCAGAAGCGCTCCTCCCACGACATCGCCGATGGCACAGATCATCGAGTCGTCCGTCTGCTGTTTTTCGTTTGCGATGATGAAGCCCTTTTCATTCGTCTTCACTTTCGTGTTCTCCAGGCCGAGGTCTTCACAGTTCGGAACTCTGCCGACACACACGAGTACTTTATCGTAAAATTCTTCCTTCTGTTCTCCGTTTGCCAGAGTCATGACGACTTTGATATTTTTCTTGTGCGTCGACATGGACTTCACTTTCGTTCCCGTCCTGATTTCCTGGAAATTTTCCTCGGCGAACTTAATTACCGGGCGGGCAAGGTCTGGATCCGCGCCTGCGAGAATCGCGGGAAGAGCTTCCACCATGACGATCTTGCTTCCGAGAATGCTGTAAACCGTGCCAAGCTCCATTCCGATATAACCGCCGCCGACGATAAGAAGCTTTTCGGGAATATCGCGTATATCGAGCGCTTCGGTAGAGGTCATAATGCGTGGATTGCCGAGATCAAAGGCCGAAGGTAGAGCCGCCTTCGAACCGGTCGCGATAATCGCCTTCTCATACTGGATAAACTTCTGGCCTTCTGAAGTTTCGACTCTTAGCGTACGGGAATCTTCAAAATAACCACGTCCGGTGATAACTTCAACGTTACGCCGAGCCGCAAGTCCGCGGATGCCGCCTGCCAGCTTCTCAATGATCGACTCTTTCCAGGCCCGCATCTTGTCGAGATTGATTTTTGCCTCGCCGAAAGTAATGCCGCGGATTTCTGATTCCCGCGCGTCCTTAATAAGATGGGAGGCGTGCAGCAGTGCTTTCGAGGGAATGCAGCCCCAGTTCAGGCAGACACCGCCGAGACGGGTTTCTTTTTCGATCAGAATGACTTTTTTTCCTTTGTCTGCTGCGTAAAAAGCGGCCGCATAGCCGCCGGGACCAGCACCGAGGACTACGATATCTGTCTTGATCGCGTTCATCTTTTACCCTTTACCAATACTTTGGATTTCTTGAAGTTTGTTTTGGACTTGGGCGATTCAGCCGCTTTGGCGGCCGTTTTTGCGCCTTTCGAACCTTTATCTTTATCAAGTGCCATCGCAGCCGAAGGAAAGCTTTCGAGCGCTGTGGAGAGTTCGCGGGTGAATCTCGCGCCGTCAGCGCCGTCGATCACACGGTGATCGTAAGAAACCGAGATCGGCATGATCAGACGCTGTTCGATTTTTTTGTCTCTGACGACGGCCCGGTAAGAACCGCGCGAGACGCCGAGAATCGCGACTTCGGGCTTGTTGATAATCGGGGTAAAGTGAGTGCCGCCGATGCCGCCGAGATTCGAAACCGTAAAGGTCCCGCCCCGAAGATCGTCAGCGGAAACTTTTCTCTGACGGGTCTTTTCCGCCAGATCACCGAGCTCCCGCGAGATTTCGAGAAGGCTCTTCTTATCGACGTCGCGCAGCACGGGAACGATCAACCCCTGCTCCGTATCAACTGCGACACCGATATGGTAGTACTCTTTCACGACGATCTCTCCCGCGGCTTCATCGTAGCTTGAATTGAACTGGGGATATTTCTTTAACGCCTGCACGCAGGCCTTGAGAACAATGGCCGTCAGAGTCAGACGGACGTTGTGGGCTTCATAAGCGGGCGCGTAATGTTTCGACGCCGCCATGAGATCCGTGATGTCCACTTCGTCATTCTGGGTTACGTGGGGAATCGTCGACCAGGATTCGTGCATTTTTTCCGCGATTTTTTTGCGGAGCGGCGAAACCGGTTTCTTTGATATCGGTCCCCACTTCGAGAAGTCAGCCAGTGGTGCCGCTGCTTTAGGAGCCTGTATGCCCGCCGCCGGTTGTCCGGAGAAAGCCACGCCCTGCAGATAGAGGATGTAAGCTTTGAGATCGTTCATCGAAATTCTCCCGCCGCCTTCGCTTCCCTTTACACGGGTAAGATCAATGCCGAGATCGACCGCCATCTTGCGGACAGTCGGAGAAGCAGGGGGTGCAAAACCACCCGCTGATTGATACTGGTAAGGCGCCCCATAGGAAGCCGGGGCCTGGGCCGCGGAATAGGAGGGCGCCGCAGGGGACGGCGACTGCTGAGGAGCGCCGGAAGGAGCCGGTGATGAAGCCTGGCTTTTTTCAGCCTGGGGTGCGGCTGCCGCACCGTCCTGGCTGAGTGAAACGATGGGCTGGCCGACAGAGATCTTATCGCCGACCTTCACGAGGATCTTGGTGATAACACCGGCTTCCGTCGATGGAATCGGCGCAATCGCTTTTTCATTTTCCAGTTCGATCAGGGTCTGGTCTTTCTGAACCTTGTCACCTTCTTTGACCAAAATATTGATGACGGATCCTGACTCAGCACCTTCTCCAAGCCTTGGGACTCGAATATCCATCGCTTATCCTCTTCTTTTTTGAATGATTAAACCGGCTGTGTTCCAGCCGCTTCCGCTTGGGAAGGTAACATTTGATGCGTGTCCATCTACTGACGAAGACGCGGCACTTTACTAATGAATTTCAGGAAATGTTTTCTCCGGGTCGACTCCCAGATCCTTGATAGCCTTGGCTACGACATCCATCTTGATCTCGCCTTTCTGGGCGAGCGTATAAAGCGTGCCGATGACGACCGATTCCGTATCCACTTCGAAGAACCTGCGCAGGACGGGTCTCGTTTCGCTTCTTCCGAAACCGTCGGTCCCGAGAGTGAATAATCCTCCCGGCACCCAGGGTGCGATCTGGTCGGGCACCGTACGGACGTTATCCGAAACGGCGACGAAAGTGCCTTTTTCGTTTTCGAAAATTTTTTCAACGTAAGATTTTTTGGGCGTTTCCTTCGGATGCAGCATGTTCCAGCGCTGGGCGGTAATGGCTTCCGCTCGAAGCCGCTTATAACTCGTCGCGCTCCACACATCGGCCGCCACATCGTACTTTTTCAGAAGAATCTCCTGCGCCTTGAGAGCGGACCAGAGAATGGGACCGCTTCCCAGGATCTGAGCACGATGCTTTGCTTTGCCTTCCGCGGGGCGAAGCTTGTAAAGCCCTTTCAGAATTCCTTCGCGTGAGCCCTCCGGCATGGGAAGCTGCTGGTAGTTTTCGTTGTAAACCGCAAGATAATAAAAAATCGCCTCGTTCTGCTCATACATACGGCGCATGCCGTCTTCGATGATGATGGCAAGCTCATAAGCGAACGCGGGGTCGTAGGCATACAGTGTCGGCACGGTACCCGCCATAAGGAGGCTGTGGCCGTCCTGATGCTGGAGGCCTTCACCATTCAGGGTCGTACGGCCGGATGTACCGCCCAGCATAAATCCTTTAGCCTTACTGTCGGCGGCGAGCCAGATGAGGTCGCCGACGCGCTGGAAGCCGAACATCGAGTAGTAAATGTAGAAGGGAATCATGTGAAAGCCGAGATTCGCGTAGGTTGTTCCGGCGGCGACAAAAGATCCCATGGACCCCGCTTCGTTGATTCCTTCTTCAAGAATCTGTCCGCTCTTTGACTCCTGGTAATAGAGAAGCGTTTCGCTGTCCACGGGCTCGTAAAGCTGACCCTTGGGCGAGTAAATCCCGATCTGACGGAAAAGTGCGTCCATACCGAAAGTACGGGCTTCGTCGGGAATAATGGGTACGATATTTTTTCCGATACTTTCGTTTCTGAGAAGTTTCGTGAGGATTCTCACGAACGCCATCGTGGTCGACGCATCCTGAGAAGTCGACCCTTTGAAGAACTCTTCGTAGAAATCCACTCCGGGAATTTTGAGCGCTTTCGCCTTAACACTCCGCTTCGGAAGAAAACCGCCGAGCGTTTTACGGCGATTTTGAAGATACTTAGACTCTTTCGAGTCCTCGGGAGGCCGGTAGAACGGAGCTTCCACGACATCTTCGTCCGAAATGGGAATGTTGAAACGGGCTCGGAATTCACGCAGCTCTTTTTCGTTGAGTTTTTTCTGCTGGTGAGTGACGTTACGCCCTTCACCGGCTTCGCCGAGTCCGTATCCCTTGATGGTTTTCGCGAGAATCACGGTAGGACGGCCTTTGTGTTCGACGGCCGCCTTGTAGGCGTTATAAACTTTCTGCGGATCATGACCGCCGCGCAGGATCTTGTGAATCTGGTCGTCGGTCAGGTGATTGACCATCTGGAGAAGTTCGGGATATTTCCCGAAGAAATGCTTGCGTACCCAGCTTCCCGATTCGACAGAATATTTCTGGTATTCGCCGTCGACAACTTCATCCATTCTCTTGCGCAGCAGGCCTTTCGTATCTTTTGCGAGAAGCTCGTCCCACTGGGAACCCCAGATGACTTTGATGACGTTCCAGCCTGCGCCCCGGAAGAGGCCTTCCAGTTCCTGAATGATTTTTCCGTTGCCGCGGACCGGACCGTCCAGACGTTGAAGGTTGCAATTGATGACCCAGGTCAGATTATCCAGATTGTCACGCGCGGGAAGCGTAAGCGCGCCCATGGATTCGGGTTCGTCCATTTCTCCGTCACCTACGTAGCACCAGATGTGCGGCTCCCGTTTGCCTTCCGGCAGGAAACCGCGGTTTGCAAGGTACCGCATAAAGCGCGCCTGATAAATCGAACCGATCGGCCCGAGGCCCATCGAGACGGTGGGAAACTGCCAGAAATCGGGCATGAGATAAGGGTGCGGATAAGACGATAGTCCGCCGCCTTCAGCCAGTTCCTGGCGAAAATTGTGAAGCTGCTTTGCTTCGAGACGACGTTCGAGATAAGCACGAGCGTAAGCGCCGGGAGACGCGTGACCCTGGAAATAAAGGAAATCTCCGGCTTCCTCGCCGTCCCAACCGCGGAAAAAGTGGTTGAAGCCGACTTCGTAAAGTGTCGCGGAAGAAGCAAAGGTAGAAATATGTCCGCCGACCCCTTTACCATCACGATTCGCCTTGACCACCATCGCCATGGCATTCCACCGGATATAACTTTTGATCTGCCGTTCCATTTCGCGGTCGCCGGGGTAAGGAGTCTCCATCTCGGGCGGAATAGTATTGATGTAAGGTGTTTTAACAAGGTCAGGAACCTGGATCCCTGAAGCACGCAGCCTGTTCATAAGGCTGTCGAGGAGAAGCGGGTCCCCTGTGACGGCGCGCTCACGCATGACGCACTCGATAACGTATTCAAGAGATTCAAGCCAGCGCGGCGCCGGCCTTTGAGAGGAAGTGATCGAGGAGACCTCCCGTTTATTTTCCTCGGCAATATCCTTCGCGATTTCTTTCTTAGTTTTAACCATCTCGGCGGGTTCCCCTGCTGTAGTCATTCGTTAGCCTATGTATGATTTCAAATGATGATTAAGGTGTCGCGTGAGGCAGGTTTTATTATCTCATCACTGTCAAATCGTTATCCCGTCACATTTTCCAGACAATCCAACGGCACTTTGCGGCCAGCCGCGCCAGGCACGCCGCATTCCGCAGACATGGAGACGGGAAGCGCAAAACCACGGGAGTTCAGGTATAATCCGGCTCCATGAAATACATTGATTTGAGCCTGAATACGCCGCAGGAAAATCTTGCCCTGGATGAAGCTCTTCTTGATTCATGCGAAGAAGGCGGCTCCGGTGAAATCCTCCGTCTATGGGAACCCGAGAGCTACTTCGTGGTTTTGGGCTATTCTAACAAAATTAATTCAGAAGTAAATCTTGCTTATTGCCGCGGTGAGAAGATCCCTGTTTTGAGACGGGTCAGCGGTGGCGGCACCGTCCTCCAGGGGCCCGGATGCCTGAACTATGCCGTTATCCTGGATATGCAGAAGGATAAGCGTCTTCAGAGTATCACCCGGGCTAATCAACTGATCATGGAACGGAATAAAGACGCCCTTCAGCCCCTTCTGCCTGAAAAAGAACTGCAAATACGCGGGGATACGGACTTAACCTGGCAATTCTTCAAGTTCTCCGGGAACGCTCAGCGTCGAAAAAAGCGCTTTTTGCTGTTTCATGGGACGTTTTTGATTGATTTTGACCTGAAAATGATCAAAAAAACGCTTTTGCCTCCCACCCGGCAGCCAGAATACCGTAAAAACAGGCCTCATATGGATTTTGTGAGGAATCTGCCCGTCGCAAAGGACAAGGTGCGCGAGGCTCTCAAAAAAGGCTGGGAGGCTTTTACGCTCGAGCCTGATCTCCCCACCGAAAAAATGTCGCGGCTTGCCGCCGAAAAATATTCTCAGGAAGAATTTATCCGGAAATTTTAAGGTTCTCATTCGTTTCGTTACGGCCTGAACAAAACGCTCTCAATTTTTCATCGATGAGGACCATGGCCCTCACGTCGTCAAGATTGTATTGCTGTATGGTTTCTTTCAGTGAGGGCTCACCTCCCGCCATCCATTCGCGGTACCAGGCGATGCAATTCATACCGCTTGGGTCGTCCGCCTGCCAGCGAAAACCAAAATACGGCGCCACCGCTTTAATGGAGTAGCCCCGGCAGGGCAGCGCGAAATGCTCGCGTACGAAAGCGCATTGATCGGTCAGGTTATTTCTCAAATTCTCAAAGCCGCGCTTGCTGCCTCCGTATTTACGCCACAGACGGTCGATGAAATATTTTTCGTAGAATGTCCAGCAATAGACCCGGGAGCTTTCGTTTTCCGCCATCGACTCCAGAAGTTCGTGCCAACTCTTTTTTTCACCTTCCGGGCTGTCGGCAAAGAAACAGCGTTCTTCCTTCACGCCGTTTTCGACACGCACGAGGCCGTGACAGAAAACAACATCGTCGCAGGTCTCGATATCATAGAAATAAACGGGTTCCGTGCCGCAGAACGAAGGCTCCTTCAGAACGATCGGACGGTTCCAGGTTCTTGATTGGGCCGCGGACACAAAACGCCTGCTGAGTTTGGAAGGAATTCTGAGAAGACTCGCGAGTTCTCCGGCCAGAGCTGACGCGACCTGAGCGCACGTTGTAATGCCCGCCGCTTCAAGCTTTCTGGCCATGGCGACGCTCACACCTGACAGAAGAGAAACATGGTCTGTTTCTTTCCAGAGGCTGGTGCAATGCTCCGACCAGAAACAGCGGGGGCAGGAGGAACAGCGCAGCGGCGCCGTCGCGAGACGCTTTGAATCGACGAGATTCATATGCCTCAAGAACTCAGAAAGCTGCCGTGTGAGCTTCGGTGAAAAAAGCACTTCCTTCAGTTCACCATCGGGAGAAAGGACGCTTCCCGATTCAGGACGGTATCCGAGCACGGGCTCCAGAAGCATGGCGTAAAAAGAAAGCTGAAGACGGTCGTACGAAGTCACGGACGTCCGGTTTTTTATTTCTATAGGGGCGTATGTGTAATCTCCTAAATTGGACCGGCCGGGCACGCGGATGAGAATATCAGGAATGCCGGCATAATTTCCGTTCAGAAGCACGCCTTGGGATATGGTGCGGCTGCCCGCATTCATCCATCCGAGGGTCGTTTCAAAACCTTCTTCGAGCGGTGCATGCGAAACACCGCTCTCCTCGATACCGAAACGCCGGAGGGCTTCCGATTGAAAAGCAATGCCCTCTTCCCGCATGAGTTTTTCCGCGTCAGATTCTTTTCTTTTAAGAGACGGGTCGCCTGCAGCGTCGAGAAAATAGGCGTGCGAACACGATGCAAACTGGATGAGTCGGGAGGCCGTGATGTATTTTTTCTGCTGTCGCATGAATAACGTGAGGGGTTAATGCGCCAAGCCGGAGGAGAAAACTATTCCCGGCTTTGGGCGCCACTCTGGCCGGAACTGCCCCCGAGTACTTCACCGAGCAATTGGCCGAGAAGCATCTCGGCCGGCGCGGGGGCGGTATTCTTTTGACCGCTTACGGGCGCTTGAGAAGCCGCGCCGAAGGGCCTTCTTGTCTGTCCCTCTCCGGGATCCTGGGGGGTCTGGGACGGATCGGTCTTCCGTTCGAAAAGCCCGTTGAAGACCTGCTGGGCTTTGCCCGCGACAACCCGCGACGCGAGATCAGGAACATTCGGTACGAAGGAAATTTTCCCGCCCGCGCCCTGCAGTGATCCGGGAATTTCAATGCGCCCGTCAGGACCCGCGAGAAATCGCAGTTCTTCAACGCTGCGAATGAGCGCAAGCGAGAGATCCGGATCGAGAAATACAGAGAACTGCGCCTGGAAAGTTTCATTTGTCCAATCTCCCCTCGCCGTGCCTGTAAGAGTAAAAGTCTGGGAAACAACCGTCAATTGCGGGACGGTCCAGATCGGTCCCTGCACAAAAAAAGGGATCTGAACCGGTTCCAGCTCGGTATCGTTCTGATCGATCTTCGCCTTGTAATCGGGGGGAAGCCTGGATTCGAGCCTGGCCGACAGGCCGGGGATCATGGAAAGTTTATTGAGTATTTCACGAACGATGTTGAGATTGTGAATGACGCCCTGATTGAGGACGATCTGTCCGCCGCCTGCTGCCGTACGCTGAACAGACAACATCTCGAGCCCCGCCGCGCCGCCTTCAAAAGAAGTCGTGAGGCGTCCCGTCGCATAAACATCGTCCTGCGATACCGGCGGCGCAATTTTCGCCAGTTCCATACCGACGAGTGAAAATCTCGCGTCGCTCCGAACCGGCTGAGAGCCAAGATTAACCAGGCCTGAAACCGAACCTTGAGCTCCCGCGAAGTTCATCGACCCGCTCTGGAGCTGCAGCGAACCGGGATTGACAAGTGCCGCAATCTCGATCTGCTCAATAGGAGACGCCAGATTTTCGAGGCGGACCATGCCGTTCTGAAGAACGACACGGATGTCGTAACTGGCCACACCCTGTTGAATGCGGATTTCTGGAGCTTCAGCGCGGAGCACACCGCCCATACTCTGGGGCAGCGACAGATCTTTCATGTAACTGAGCGAACGGGCCAGTTCGTCGCGTTCGATCTTATCGAGGCTGAGAGAGATGGAAGGCCCGCGGATGACGACAGAGCCCGTTTTTGCGTCGTACTGAACGACCGCCCGCAAATCGATATTCTGTTTACTGCTGAAAAGAGACCCTTTGCCAGTGAGATTGACCGGTTCATGCCAAGACACGTCGCTCAAGGTGATATCGATATCGTCGATCAGGACAGGCTCCGTCATCTCAAGGGATTCATCGCGGAAACTTATGAGCGCATCCTCAATACTGATCGTGTCGAAAGACAGCACGAACACAGCGCCCGCGGCGGCGGGAGATCCCGGAGAAGCAGGAGAAGACGCAGGCTGCACGGATTGTGTCGATTGGACCGGTGCTTTTTGAAAACCCTTGATCGTTCCCTCCCGGGTCTGGATCAGATTGATTTCGGGTGACTTGATAACGAGAGAGCGGACCTCAACACGGCCGTTCAGGAGAGGCGACGCTTCGACATTGGCCGCGGCACGCTGCACGGAAAGAACCACTTCACGCCGGTCCTCGCTTGAAAAAACCCGCAGACCTTTAAGATCGAGGGCCGGGCCGTCGTGCCAGCCCAATCCGATTTTCTGGATGTCGACAGGCATGCCAAGAGAAGCTTCGAGACGGCTGACGAGCTGAGGCCGGAAACGGTCGGCGTCGAACGTGATGACGAACACGGCAAGCGCGGCGACAATCAGCAGAACAAGAACAACCAGGATAAGGAGCAGTTTTTTCATTTATTAAAGTGACGGGATTTCGCGCACATAAGAGCCGGGATAACGCCCGAGCTCGCCTTTTTGCTTGAGTTCGCTTTGAAAGCCGCGGCAGTCCGCAGCCTTTTCAAAACCGTTGATGCAGATCTGATTATATCTGCCGGAGGGGATGATGAAGGCATGGTACCCTTTTTTATTCAGTCTTTCAACTTCTTCGGCAGCCTGGGCTTGATCGGCATAAGTGACGAGCTGAAGCGTATACTTGCCTTTCGGCCTTCCGCTCTTATCCTCTTCGGCCGGCATTTCCGCAGGCGCGTCCGCAGCAGGCGCAGGCAATCCGGTTTCTTCGAGGCTGACCTGCACTTCGCGTTCCGCGGTTTGCAGGTCAATTTCACCTGAGGCGTCATATTCGCTTACAACTGGAGCTGCCGGAATCATGGCAGCCGGGACGGTTTCTGTGTTTTGAATCGGCTCGACAGCAGCCTCGGGGGCAGGCTGCGATTTTTTGATCATCATTCCCTGCCTGACGCCTACGTAAAAAACGATGCCGATGATCACGATCCCGGCGAGGATAAAAAGAGGCCGGAGAGTCTCAAGCGTGTCCCTGTTTTTCTCCATATTGGAGTAGGATTTCAGCTTGTCATTGACGGTATTCTTGAAAACGGAGGCTTCTTTATCCTTGGCTTCTTTTTGCAGCTTTTCATTGTACTGAGTCTGGATCTTGCTAAGTGCCTGATAATACTTACTCATAAGAAATTTCCTTTAAAAGGACGGTTTGGAGGGCTTATCTATTATTTATCTATTAATAGTCCAAGTCAATAGAAGAGCTGGCAGCGACGCGGAGATTTTTGATTTTTTTTCAGCGGACGCGGAAACGCGCCTCACCCGGGATAAGGAATGATAGTTTAGTCTGGGACAGTGCGGTTCTTTTGCACCCAGTCGAGCGACATGCGGGCTGAATTCTCGTACGCGATCTGATAGACGATCTTTTTAAGCGTTGTCTTAATAATCTTCACCAGCAGATCTTCGGGCTCGAAACTGGCGGGAGCGAAGTGATCCACCCTTCTCTCCACCACCATGTCCCTGACTTTAGCCGGGATGGCCTTCACGGGGTCAAATACCGCGATCGCGCAGCCGCCGCTTTTCTGCACCACCGTCATCGAGGGAATATCCGTAAGACTGTCCCCTATATAAACCAGGTTCCTAAAAGGTATTCTCCTCTCTTCGTCCGGGGTATGCGTGTTGATGTCCTCATTCAACTCCAGCTTCCCCTTGCAGATCCGGAAGAGAAACTGGGTTTTGTTCGTATCGTTGATGACGAGTTTCGGGAAAACAGGGCCTTTTGCATCATAATCGTATTCGCAGGCGTAAACTTTTTTGAAGATGGGGTAGATATCCGCCCCTTCGAGAATTTCCTTCATGCCGCTGGAAATAATGTAGTGCTCGACCGTGACACCCCATTTCCGGGCCTCCGGTATTTCATTTAGAAATTCTCCGATGTGCGCGAAGTACGAAGAAACTCCGGGGTAATACTGAATATTGACGGCCAGGCGCCGCAGGACTTCCCGTGAAAGCGGGCGGCTGCGGAAAGGTTCGTCCTGCATGAGAATTTTGAGGTAAGCGAGAGTGCGTTCGTAGCCGCATTCCCGGACGAGCTTGTCGGCGCGGGCCCAGATCTCTTCTTTTTCGACGCCGTAAGCCGGGAAGATCGTATCTTCCTGCATGTTGTTCGGAGAAAGGGTGCCGTCGAAATCGTAAACGAGCGCGATAATATTGTGGCGGACGGATTGGGTCATGTCGGAGAGGCTTCCCGCTCGGCCAGAAGATTTTCCTCGATCGCTTTGCCGATGACTTCCGCCATCTTTTTATAGCCTTCCACGTCCGGATGGATATCGTCCGGCGTGCTGATGAGTTTGCCAGGCCGTTTTTCGTCGTGAAGCGCGCCGTAGGTATCGCAGAAGATCAGGCCTTTTTCGGCCGCGAAGCGGCGGATCCACGCGTTGACTTCCTTGATTTTTTCGTGGACTTCGGGAGAGCCGATATCGAAGGGCAGGACCGTGCAGGCGACCACCTGAATTCCTGTTTTACGGGCCTTAAAATAAATCTGCTCCAGATGGGTCGTAACGTGTGCAACGGGAAGGCCCTGGTAAAAATCGTTAACGCCGCCGAGAACCACGAGCACGTCGGGTTTGAAACTCAAAACATCGTAGTCAAAACGCTTGAGCATCTGGTCCGTGCGGTTGCCCCCGACGCCCCGGTTGTGAACTTTCCACGCGGGGTGGCTTTGCTCGAGCCAGTAAGCGTACTGGCTGCGGATATCGCCTTTTCCGTCGGGAGGTGCTTCACGGGGTGAAAGAAATCCCGGCGTGCCGGCGGTCGTCGAATCGCCAAGGGCGGCAATCGTCAGTGTTTTTTTCACGGGCTCCTGTGCCATAATGGATAAAGGCCCTGCGAGAATCAGAAGAAGCAGCGGAATTAAAAACTTTAAATTCATGACAGTCTCCGGGCCGTTGGTAAACCGTTTAGACGGCGGTCAGTATAACACAACATTAAAATGCCGCGAAGGCGGCGGGGGACGGAATGGAAACATTCAAGATGCGGGGAACTGAGATCGAACTCTTTAAACTTTTGAAGGCTTCCGGGCTTGCGGAATCGGGCGGGCAGGCGAAGTTTGCAATCAGCGAGGGCAGAGTGACCGTCAACGGCACGGTCGAAACGAAAAAAGCCTGCAAGATCAAGGCCGGAGACAAGGTCGAATCCGAAGGAAAGTCCATCATCGCCGAAGCCGGCGAGTAGGTCCCGGAGCCAACCCTTACAGGGCGATAGAAAGCATCCGGCTCCAGGGCTCGAGCATCCCCAGGCCTGACGCTTTGGGATCTAGCCCCGGCGCTCATTACGCCGCGACTCGAAGCATCCCCAAAGCCTGACGCTTTGGGATCTAGCTATTTTTTCTTGGCGAGTGTGACACCGTCTCTGACCGTCAGCATCACGCATTCGACGCGCGGGTCTTTGACGGCGTAGTCATTGAAGTCTGCGATCGCACGGTCGTCTTCGCTCGCCGGGGCGAGGACTCTCCCGCTCCACAGGACATTATCCACCACGATCAAACCTCCCTGCCGGACTTTGGGCAGGCAAGCGTCCCAGTAATGACGGTAGTTGGCTTTATCAGCGTCGATAAAAACCATATCAAACGGGCCCGGCAGATTCGCGAGCGAGTCGAGCGCCTTTCCGAGAACAAGCCGGATCTTTTTGCCATGCGGACTCTGGTTCCAGTACTCGCGCGCGATAAGGGTTGTTTCCGCGTTGATATCGAGCGTCACGAGTTCTCCGTCTTCGGGTAAAGCTTCCGCCATGGCAAGCGCGCTGTATCCCGTAAACGCACCGATCTCGAGAATGTTCTTCGCCCGGCACAACCCGGCAAGGAGCCTGAGGAAAGTTCCTTCAAGATGTCCGACGAGCATCTGGGGGAGGGTCGTTTTCTGGTGCGTCGTTCGCCTGAGTTTTTTGAGAAGCTCTCTTTCGGGCGCGGAATGAAGGGCTGCGTAATTTTCGTATTCTTCGGGAATAATCGGGTTCATGTTTCCTTTCCGGAAAATGGATCAGCGTTTCGCTATTTCCGTAATAATCTTCCAGTGCTTTTCGGAGACAGGCTGGACAGAAAGACGCTGGCCCCGCGCAAGCAGCGGCATCCCTTCGAGCGCCTTGATTTTTTTTAGTTCTTCGAGCGTGATCAAGCGGCTGAATTTCTGCCGGAATCCGATATCCACAAGATACCACGCAGGTTTTTCGGGCGACGATTTCGCGTCAAAGTATTCGCTCTTCGGGTTATATGCGTCCTTGTCGGGATAACCTTCCCTGACCACCTCCGCGATACCCGCGATTCCAGCAGGCTCCGTGTTGCTGTGGTAAAAGAAAACAAGGTCACCCATTTTCAATTCGTCTCTCAGGAAATTCCGCGCCTGATAGTTGCGTACGCCTTCCCAGCGGGTGCGCTTGTCGCGCGCGAGGTCGTCGATGGAATAAACTTCGGGTTCACTTTTAAGCAGCCAATAATTCGGCATGGGCCCTCCGTATTCGGGCTGTATTATCACGTGCGAAAGTATGGGATTTCAAGCGGAAAATCAAGCGGTCAGGCTTAGTGGGCGATGAAAAGACCGGCCGCGTCGAGGTGCGCGATGATTTTGCCCGCGTTCGTGCCGGGACTCGTTTTCTCGTCGAGGTTGATGTCGACGATCCCTTTGCGGAATTCGTTCTTGCCGACGTTAACGACGAGCATCGAGTCGCGCGCAGCGATTTCCTGGAGTTCGAGAAGTTCATCGTCATTTAGATTGCTCGCGGTGGCAAAAACGATAAGACCCGCGTCGAGAAGGATGTGGGCGACCTGTCCCATACGGCGGACGTGCTCTTTTCTGGGAACTTTGTGATGCTCGACGTCCGCGTCGAGGCCGCGCAGCAGGTTTCCGATCCCGAGAAAGTAAGTTTTGCACCCGCGGGCAAAGAGGGCTTTTTCAGCTTCCTTGGCAATCGTCTTTTTGTCCACGCCGACGCGGCCCGTAAGAAGAATAAGCCGCGGCTGGTGGCCATACGCCTGGGCCCGCTCGTTTGCGTCGACGATGCTGAAATCCCACTTTTCTTCGCGGAGCGCGACCTGCTCGCGAGTACCCGCCTGGTCATCGCGGATCACTTCCATGATGATCCCGCCGCCCGCGATGTCGTAGCGGTCGACGATCACAAAGCGGCCGGTCGCCTCAAGCTCGGCGGCCAGGTCGAACGCGATCGGCGAAGAACTTTCGAGAATGCATTCGGCGACGTCGTGACGTTCGATCATCCGCTTATCGGCTTTCTTCAGGTCGCTCGCGTCGATGATCTTTCGGATTTCTTTCAAAGTCACGTGGACGCTCATCGTGCCCATCTTTAATTTGTATTCCTTGCCCTGCACCATCGGCTCGCGGCCCATCCAGAAGATTTCGACTCTCACGAGCGGGCTCACCCCCGGATGCGGTTCGTCCAGTTTGCACATAACGTCGCCGCGATTGATATAGATCTGTTCTTTCAGCGTCACGCCGACGGAATGGCCGGCGGCCGCGCTCGTTCTCCCGGGCGCGTTAAAGTCTTCGATCGTCTTCACTTCGGAGCGCTTGTTGGACGGCAGAAAGACGACCTTGTCGCCTACCGAAAGCGTTCCCGATTCGATGCGGCCCGCCACGATCCTGCGGTCGTCCCCTTCTTCGGTGAATTTATAGACGCCCTGGACCGGCATGCGAAAGGGCTTTTCTTCGAGGCTCTTCGCTTTCTGAAAAGTATCGAGCATGGAAAGAATGGATTCACCCTTGTACCAGGGAAGCCGGTTTGAAAGTTCCGTGATATTGTCGCCTTCTCGCGCGGCGATAGGGAGGAAAGCTTTCGATTCGATCCCGATCTGTTTCAGGAACGCGGAATAGTCTGTGACGATCTGATTGAAAACCTGCTCGCTGTAACCGACAAGATCCATTTTATTGACGCAGACCGCGATCTGGCGGATGCCGAGCATGGAAAGAAGGTAGCCGTGGCGTTTTGAATTTTCCTGGATGCCTTCTTTGGCGTCGATAACAAGCAGCGCGGCTTCGGCGCGGGCGGCGCCCGAGATCATGTTTTTCAGAAATTCGATATGGCCCGGCGCATCGATGATGATGTATTCGCGCTTCGCGCTTTTGAAGAAGCACCGTGCCGAGTCGATCGTAATGCCCTGCGCTTTTTCGTCCTTCAGCGCGTCCAGGAGAAAAGCGTATTCGAAAGGTTTCGCGTTGCGCGCGCATTCGGCCTTCACCTGCTCAAGCTTGCCCTGGGGCAAAGAGCCCGTATCCGCGAGAAGCCGCCCGATGACCGTGCTTTTTCCGTGGTCCACATGGCCCACGATCACGATATTCATCTTCTGTTCGGCCTGGCTGCCTTGATTAAAACCCTGGGTTTGGGGCATGGGTGAATTCGCGCTCATGCTACATGTACCCTTCGCGGCGCAGGGTTTCGAGTCCCCCGCCGTCTTCCGCGTCCTGCGCCCGTCCGGCCCGTTCCGCGATGTTCTTGAATTTGCCGGTCTTCAGCTCCGCGATGATCTCTTTCACGTTTTTCGCCGTCGACTGCACGCCGAAGGTACAGGGAAAACAGCCAAGCGATCTATAGCGCTCGCCCTTGCCCTGATCGTAGTAAAGCGAAATCATGGGGATATTTTCTTTATCGATGTATTCCCAGATGTCGAGCTCGGTCCAGTCGAGAAGCGGATGGATGCGGATATGGGTGCCGGGCGCGAAATCGGTCTTGAACTGGTTCCAGAGTTCGGGCGGCTGATCTCCCACCGACCAGTCGCTCCGCTTGTCGCGCGGCGAAAAATAACGTTCTTTCGAGCGGCTGCCTTCTTCATCGGCGCGGACGCCGACGATCACGCCGGTATAAGGTTCTTTATTCGCATCGAGAACATACTTTTTTAAATTGTGATCCATCCGGTAGCGCGGCCAGGTGCCGGCGAGGGTGTTTTTCAGCGCTTCGGTTTTGAGGGCCTTGCAGCATGAGACGCGGTCGAGAGCGCCGTCCGGAAAGGTCTGCTTGTTTTCGAGCGCTTCTTTATTCTGGCCGTAGACCATGTTGAGCTTCCACTTCAGCGCAAGCTCGTCCCGGTAGCGGATCATTTCGGGGATCTTGTAGGAAGTATCGATGTGGACGAGAGGAAAAGGAACGTGGTCGAAGAAAGCCTTCCGCGTGAGCCACAGGAGGACGGTGCTGTCCTTGCCGATCGACCAGAGCATGGCCAGGTTTTTGAAGTTGGCGTAGGCTTCCCTCAAAATATATACAGACTGGCTTTCCAGTTTTTCCAGATGATTCATATTATTGCCCTAAATAAGGAGGAATCCCGAGGCGCCTACGGCACTGAGGGACAATGGCCCGTATTGTAGGAGATCCCGAGTGAGGCGTCAAGCCTCGCCGAGGAACTCCCTGAGCAACCAGCGAAGGGGCTAGGAGATCCGGAGTGAGGCGTCAAGCCTCGCCGAGGAAGTCCCGGAGCAACAGGCGAAGGGGCTAAGCAGATGAACCTAAGTGCTTTGATATTGTCATCCTGAACGAAGTGAAGGATCTCATGCCATGGCCGGAGATTCTTCGTTTTACTCAGAATGGGCTTAATACCCAAAAAGTGTTGCCGCTCAAAATTGTAAGTGCATTTGTTTTCAGTAAGATAGCGCTATTTAAAT